>Ga0315549_1002343_pt1 | contig 18147 bp, 16 predicted proteins | sample SalMarSW160200MG_FD_203101 | JGI IMG/M metagenome (GOLD analysis project Ga0315549, IMG submission 203101) | Salt marsh sediment microbial communities from the Plum Island Ecosystem LTER, Massachusetts, United States - Salt Marsh Sediment SW1601-200 ... | reverse complement strand
GTAACTACTTCGGAGATAGCCTGAACTCCCAACAGAAGAGCATCATCTGCTAGCCTGAAGGCGTTGTCCACACTCGTCTTGGCATCGCAGAGCTGAAGAAGGCGGTCATTAGGTATGATGATAAGTGTATCAACCTTTTCCGCGAGGTCAACCAGCCCTTCCTCGGCTACTTGAGTTCTATGCGTTCCCTCGAAGGTGAAGGGCTTGGTCACAACTGCAATGGTGAGAGCGCCACTCTGCTTAGCTATCTCAGCCACTACAGGAATGCCACCTGTGCCTGTGCCACCGCCCATGCCAGCAGCAATAAACACCATATCAGCACCCTGAACGAGGTCTTCGATTATGCTGCGGCTTTCTTCGGCTGCTTTGGTTCCAAGCTTATGGTCGCCACCGGCGCCCAAACCCCTGGTCAATTTCTCACCCAGTTGAATTCTGGTAGGAGCTTCAGCCAGAGCCAGCGCCTGTCCATCGGTATTCATGGCCATGAAGTCAACGCCCTTGATCCCCTCACGGACCATGCGAGTAATGGCATTGCAACCGCCGCCGCCAATGCCAATGCCTTTGATTCTTGCTGGAGCTGGAGTATAAATTTGCTTTGCCATTCTAACCTCCTTTCACAAGTTAGGCACGAAACAGCTTTCTAATTAAACTCATAAAGCTGCTCCAAGTACCAGCCCTTTTTTCTCTGTAAGTTGATCCTTCTTTGCCTCGCACCTGCCATAGGATCAGTCCCAGGGTGGTAGCATAAGCCGGATCATGCAGGATATCGGAAATGCCATAGATGCCCGTACTAATAGGTCGGCCTTTGCGCACCGGAATTCGCAACAGTGACTGCCCTAACTCGTCAAGCCCGGACAGATTGGATGTGCCACCGGTGAGCACTAAACCACAAGGCGCCAGGGTCTGATAATCGCTGGTGGGCATCTCCAGCAATATGAGTTGTAGCAACTCCTCCATTCGAGCCCGGATAATATTGCATAGGTCTTTATAAGAGGCGCTATGACCATTCTCGATACCTACTTGGACCGTTTGGTCCATATCTAAAGTAGGTGTAACATTGCCATATCTCTTCTTCATCTTTTCCGCAATATTAAAAGGCAGGCCCAAGCCTATGGAGATGTCGCTGGTTACCTGGTAACCGGCGACTGGAAGGATACCGGTGTGATAGATGCTGCCATTCTTAAATACCGCTATATCCGTGGTACCGCCCCCGATGTCAGCCATGATAACACCTGATTCTCTTTCCTCCGGAGTCAATGCTGCTTCTCCACTGGCCAGAGGCTCGAGGATGAGGTCCTCAACATCAACGCCAACACTGCGGACGCATTTGGCCAGGTTTTGTATCGAAGTTACTGAAGCAGTGACGATATGGGTTTCTACATCTAACCTGGACCCATGCATGCCTACCGGCTGTCTCACTCCCTCCTGTCCATCTAGGGCGTAAGAGCGAGGAATGGCGTGAAGCACCTTCTTTCCCTCAGCGACGGCGATATTACGAGCCGCAGATAGCACCCGTTTAAGGTCCTGAGTACGCACCAATCGATCGTCTCGGGGGATAGCTACCACCCCCCGATTATTCAGGCTGCTTATGTGCCTGCCGGTAACCCCAACATAGGCAGAATCTATACGTATGCCGCTAATTCTTTGAGCTTCCCTCACAGATGCGGCAATGGACTGTCTGGCTTCATCCATATTGACAACGATGCCTTTATGTAGGCCGCGACAGGGAACGACTCCCACTCCTAAAACCTCAATGTCGTCTTCCGCTTTGACATTAGCCACGATGGTGGCTACTTTAGTTGTGCCCACATCAATAGCTGAAATAATTTTCTTTGCCATTTTCACCTCCTTTTTTGCTGAGAGTGCTGCCTAGTTGAGGCGCTCGGCTATCCTTAATTTAGAGCTACGGCTGCGTGGGTTGGATTCTATCTCCAACGAGGTAGGTTTAATAACCTTCCGTGAAATGAGCTTCAAGGTGGGCGTATGCCCGCAGCGACATATTACTGTTCCCGGGGGGCATAGGCAGCCGCTGGCTGCGTTTCGCATGAATTGCTTAACTATACGGTCTTCCAGAGAATGATAGCTAATGACTGTTAATCTCCCCCTGGGGCGAAGGAGGTCAATAGTTTGTTTGAGAGCCAGCTCCAGATTCTGTAGTTCACTGTTGACCGCGATGCGAAGCGCCATGAAGGTTCTTGTGGCAGGGTGAATTTTGGCATGCCTGCCGCCTGAAGCTTGCTCTACCAAGCGGGCAAGCTCCACGGTGGTAGCGATAGGGCGATTTTGAACGATGTGCCGCGCTATCCGCCGGCTGTGACGCTCTTCACCGTATTTTTCTATGAGCTTAGCCAACTCTTGCTCAGAGAAGCTGTTGACGATGTCCGATGCGGTTAACCCTTGCCCGGGATCGAACTTCATATTTAGGGGAGCATCGAGGTGGAAGCTGAAGCCACGTTCGGCTGTATCCAGTTGCAGAGAAGAAACACCAAGGTCGAAAAGAATACCATCAACTGGATGAAAATGGTATCTTTTGCAGATAGCCTCAAGGTTAACAAAGTTGTCATTAACCAAAGTAACTGCTTCGCCATAGTCGCTAAGTTTATCTTGACTTACTTTGATGGCTTCAGGATCAGCATCAATTCCTAAAAGTCTTCCTGAGGGTGAAATTTTTTCCAGTATTGCTGCCGCGTGTCCCCCCAGACCGACAGTGCAGTCAACGAAGTAACCTCCTCGCCGAGCCTGTAGCCCTGCTATAACTTCATCAAGCAGAACAGGCACGTGGACGGGCATGGACATGGTGACGATCATTCACTATTCTCCAAAACTCTCAATTATCTGTGATGCTTGTTCTTCGGCCGATGTTTTCTCAGCCTTCCATTCACCTTCGCTCCAGAGTTCAACACAGTTGTTGGCACCGACAACAATCGTTGTGTCACCAATCCCGGCGTAGTCGCGCAAGGGATATGGCAATGTTATCCTGCCTTGCCCATCAAGCGAGGCACCGAAGGCGGAGCCGAAGATAGCACGATTCAACTTCCTTAAGTTAGCTGGAGTTACTGCCTTGGCAGCCAGGCTGTCGGACAACCTTTTCCACTCAGCTACAGTGTAAACAGCAATGCATTTCTCTCCCATCCCCTTGGCTAATATCACGCCCTCCTTCATCTGTCGCCTGAATTTTGGCGGCAGAGGTACTCTTCCCTTTTCATCAACCTTATATGGATACTCACCAAAAAACATCTTACTCTCCTCGGTTCTCCCCCAAGCCCTCCACTCTTGCTTCGTTTAACTCACATATCATGCCCTTGCTTACCCTATTTCCCCACTTTTCCCCACAATTCTATTATAAACCTTATCTTTATTTTGTCAATACCCTTTGGCGATTTTTTGAATTTTCGAACAAATTTCATCTTGGGGATTGAGAAGCAAAGTGGTGTTGAATATAGCCCAATGGATACACTGCTCCCTGAAAGCCAAAGTCACTGGGAAACACGAGACTTTCTTTTGTCGCCGCCTGCATGGTAAGATATGCATTTTGAAGGTTTTTATTGAGGGAATCCATGCGTATTGATATTTTATGTCTCTTCCCTGAAATGTTTGACTCTCCACTCAACCAGAGCATCATCCACCGTGCTCGGGAGCAGGGATTGGTGAACATCGTGATTCATGATATCCGCGACTACACCCATGACAAACATCATACTGTGGATGACTATCCCTACGGTGGTGGACCTGGTATGGTGCTAAAGCCCGAGCCTATCTTTGAGGCAGCAGAGGCGATAAAACAGCAACTTGGTGTAAGTGAGGTGCCTATCATATTACTCACCCCTCAGGGCAGGCTTTTTTCTCAATCTGTTGCTCAGGAACTAGCCCTCCACCCTCATCTGATGTTAATTTGTGGCCATTACGAAGGTTTAGACGAGAGAGTATGTGAGTACTTGGCTACCGATGAAATCAGTATCGGGGATTATGTACTTAGTGGGGGGGAATTAGCTGCCCTGGTTGTGGTGGATGCTGTCGTTAGACTTATACCGGGAGTGCTTGGCTCACAAGATTCCGCCAGCAGTGATTCTCATAGCAACGGGCTTTTAGAATATCCCCAATATACCAGACCTCAGGTATATTGGGGTTGGTCAGTCCCCTCGGTTTTGCTTTCAGGAAATCACGGCGAAATTGCTCAATGGCGACGCCGTCAGGCTATTCTGCGAACGGCGAAACGACGCCCTGACCTCTTGAAGAAGGGCAATCTCTGCGATGAGGAAAGGAAGATGAGGAAAGGAAATGGATGTTAGAGAATTTGTTAAACCCAACATGAACCCCAATATTCCTCAAATTTCCCCAGGCGATACAGTCAAGGTTAGTTTGAAGACGAAGGAAGGGGATAAAGAGCGACTGCAACACTTCCAAGGAGTGGTGATTAAAATGAAGAAGGGCGTTGATGGTGGAAGCTTTACGGTGAGGAGGGTATCTTACGGCATTGGAGTGGAACGTACTTTCCCTTTCCAATCCCCTTCTGTGCAAAATGTGGAGGTGCTCAGGCATGGACAGGTGCGCCGAGCCAAACTCTATTATATACGCAGGCTCAGCGTTAAGCAGGCTCGACTTAAGGAAAGGCGAGAGAGGGTAATAGAGCAAGCCACGCCTCAAGAAGAACAGACCTCTGAATGAACTACGCCGAGGTGGCAGTCAATTCCCCGGGGAGTCGGTCAACTTTTTGCTATGCCATACCACCAGGGCTCAATATTAGTGCCGGGCAAGCAGTATGGGTGCCCTTTGGCTCCCGGGTCATTCAGGGGATTGTGCTCCGATTATCCGACGAGCCGTCGATTGAAGAAACTAGGGAAATAGCTGGCGTCGTTAGTGATTTTTCTTTGCTTTCGCCGATACAAATAAAGCTCACCCAGTGGATAAGCGATCACTATTTTGCCCCCCCTTTCGATGCCCTGGCTTTAATGCTGCCTCCGGGATTTGAGAGGCGGGCTATTACTTGCTTTCAGCTAACAGATTCTCAAGTAGATTTGCCCCTAACACCGGAGCAAAGGCAAACCCTTCATATTATGAGAGAGAAAAAGAAGATAGGCCTGCCTGAGCTGGAAGAGGCAATTGGCAAAAGAAAAGCCCGGCAAATCACCGACCAGTTGCTAGACCGTCAGATAATTACAAAAACTCTGGAATTGGAAAAGGCAAAGATAAAGCCCAAAACGCTTCCTTATATTAAGCTAATAGCTGACAGAGAAGAAATTGAAGTGGCGAAGGCTCGCCTGGATAAGTCTAGAGCTTATAAACAGGCAGAGCTCTTAGAATTTCTGACCAGGCAGGCTCAACCTATTTCAATTAGCGAGCTGAGGAAACGTCTCAATTGCTCTCCCGCCACTATCAAAGCCCTGGAGAGCCGCCATTTGGTCTCAGTGGAAAGGCTCAGGGTAAGACGTGACCCCTTATCTCATCTCAGCTTCACAACTTCTCCGCCTCCGGTTCTCACTTCATCTCAACAAGCTGCTTGGGAATCGATCCAGGATGTCATTGTTGGGGAGGCAAGGCAATCCGGCAGTCCACCGGTTTTTCTCCTTTTTGGCGTTACTGGCAGCGGCAAAACTGAGATTTACCTGCGAGCCTTAGCTCAGGTTATTGCCGCCGGTAAGCGAGGCATTTGCCTTATCCCGGAAATCGCCTTGACCCAACAAACAGTAGAGAGATTTGCTAATCGCTTCCCCGGGCGTGTGGCAGTATTGCATAGCGGCCTTTCCCCGGGAGAGCAGTTCGACGAATGGCAATGGATAATGGAAGGAAACTGTGATGTTGTCATAGGACCAAGGAGTGCCTTATTTGCACCCCTGTCCAGCCTCGGTCTTATCATTATCGATGAAGAGCATGAATGGACATACAAACAGGAAGATAAGTCGCCTCGCTATCATGCCCGCGACGTGGCCATTAAACTGGCTCAACTCAGTGATGCTGTTGTCATCCTGGGCAGTGCTACCCCTGATATTGGCAGTTTCCATAAGGCACAGCAAGGCGAATATTATCTTATAGAGCTAAAGGAAAGAATTACTCCTCGTGGTTATTCCCCTCTCCCCGAAGTAAGAATAGTGGATTTAAGAGAAGAACTTAAAGCCGGAAACACAAGCTTGTTTAGCCGTTCCTTATTAGCTGCCATGAAAGAAACTTTGGCGCAGGGCGAGCAGATAATTCTTTTCCTTAACCGTCGGGGCACAGCTACCTTTGTTCGATGTCGTAACTGTGACTTTGTCTTTCGCTGCCCCCGCTGCTCCATAGCCCTTACTTACCATTCAGTGGAGAAAAAGCTAATTTGCCATCGCTGCCGCTATTCTATTCCGGTACCCCAAAGCTGTCCCCGGTGTTTTCGGCGCAATCTCAGGTTTCTGGGCATTGGCACACAGAGGGTAGAAGAAGAGATAAGGCATTTCTTCCCCGAAGCAAGATTGCTTCGCTGGGACAGGGATGTAATTACCAGGAGATATGCTCATGGGGAGTTGTTAAAGAATTTTCGCGACCACAAGGCAGATGTGCTTATTGGCACTCAGATGATAGCCAAAGGGTTAGACCTGCCTCAGGTGACCCTGGCCGGGGTAATCAGTGCCGATACTGCCCTTAATTTTCCTGATTTCCGCAGTGGCGAGCGCACTTTTCAACTTCTGTGTCAGGTAGCTGGTAGGGCTGGGCGTGGGGTTAAAGCCGGGAAGGTTATCATCCAGACTTACTCCCCCGATAACTACACTATTGAAGCTGCTGCCAAGCATGATTATCTTGGGTTTTATTATAAAGAAATAGATTATCGCCGCCGATACAATTATCCCCCGTTTAGCCAATTAGTCCGCCTGGTTTATAGTCACGCCGATGAGGAGTTATGTCGCCGTGAAGCAGAGAGGGTATATCGTCTAATCCTTGATGAAAAGGCGAGAAAGGACATGATTGATTTCAATGTAATTGGTCCTGTGCCTACTTTTGCCTTCAGGGCCAGGGGCAGGTATCGCTGGCAACTCTTCCTCCGCGGCCCTGACTCAACTCGGATGTTATCCCAGCTTACTTTGCCGCGGGGCTGGACTATAGATGTCGACCCCGTAGGGATAGTTTGATTTTACGAAACTATCGGCAGACCACGGGATCAACTCTATTTTTCTCAACCCCACTCGTCATTGCGAGGAGCGAGATTCCTTGCCTACGCTTCGGAACAGGCTCCGCAATCCCGATGAGGTGGGTGAGGGTGGAGATTGCCGCGCACCTTTCCGGTGCTCGCAATGACAAAAGGCTATGGTATTTTTAGTGGTTGAGCGCCATAAAGTAAGAGCCGAGGCTAACCTCGGCTCTTACACTGTTTCTCTTCACTCCCCCCTAGCGCTCACTTGGTGCCCGAGATTGCTGTTACGCTCATGAGCCTCTCGCCGACCATAAGTCCCGGCTCCAATTTAATATAGCTACAATCGGGTCAACAAAGCCCACCCTCACCGCTGTTCTGAGAACCTCGTGTTGGGAGATAAAGTCGGCTATAGGGGGACTGGTTTTATAATAGAGAGATACAAACTTGGCGCCCAGGCTGTTAGGCAGCAGGACCGCGTCCCTAAATTCTCGCAGGATGTCTATTTCCTTGGCTGTATCAGTACCATAGGCTGCGGTGGCGATAAAACAACCACAACCTTGCTTCGGAGGTTGCGACCCCTTTTTATAACCAACATCACCATATTCCGATCCTTGAAGCTCAGCCAGAGATGGCGTGGTATCCTCTGTTATTATTGCCCAGATATAACCGCTATAGCCATTGGTGCTGGTGGTATTGACTCCGCTGAGTGAACACTCGTTCCACTCGTCGCCGTCCAACCAGGAGAGCCGCAGCGATTCTTCTTCGATGCCTGACGCAGCTAATTCAGCAGCGGTATAGGAAAGCCTTATCTCAACCTCGGTGACTTCCGTAGTATCGGGAACGTAGACATCGATATATTTACCCAGTGCCTTGAAGTTGGTTGGAGGGCGCCCGCCGGGATTCTCGTCATACCGAGCCACGGTTACCGTAGCTGTGCCGTCTACCTCAACCTCGGTGTCAGCCTCGTCCTTAGCATTAACGGTGCCATCACGTACCCTCTCTGTCTTAGCGTCTACCACACCAGCCACGAACCGCGCGGTGATCTCGTAGTCACCCTGCATGGTGATGGTGGTTGTGGCAGCATTGATATTGGCGATGGTGTCCACATCCCCGGCCCAGTTGACAAACCCGTAGCCGACATCTTCGTGCGCCACCAAGGCGACCACTGTGCCAGCATAATATGTATAGGTCCCCTCGCCAGGTCTGGTTACCGAACCCCCGGTGGTGCTGGAGATGGCGAGGTCGTACTCCGGTATCTCTTCGGAGTTAGCCGTTATGGAGTAATTGCCGTTCACGGTGATGGTAGTTGAGGCATCGTTCACATTGGTAATGGTGCCCACATCACCGGTTCATCTGACAAACTGGTAGCCTTCCTCGGCGACGGCAATAAGATAAACCGATCTTCCTTCGTCATAAAAAAAAGTCCCCTCGCCAGGCATGCCTACCCAGGCACCAGTGGTACTGGCGATAGTGAGGTCGTACTCACCATCGTCACCACCACAGCCTACCATCCCGGCAATTAGGGCTACCGTAATCAAAAAGATGCTGACTCTTGCCACGTAATGGTGTCTTCTCGAACTAAGTATTATCTTCGTATCTAGACTTCTTGCTTTCTGTCTAGTCTTAATCCTCCTAGGGTACTACGGGAGCCATCCCCAGTTGTCCGTCATGGGGAACATTAAGTCTGCGGTAACCACGTAGTTCGGCAGGTCATCCGTAATCCCCTCATATCCTACGGTTTCAAAGACCCCGCCGCTTTGCCACTGACCAATCTCCCCGGTGTGGCAAAGGTAATCCAAATTTCCACCACCTTCACCGGGAGCCCCGTACATGCGGAACCAGCAGTCTCCCAGAACCGTATCCGCCGGGTCATCCTCGAAAGCAGCAAGGGCGTCTCTTAGCAGTTCCTGGTCAACGTATCCAACCTCCTCTACAGCCTCCAGCCACATCTCGAGGCCTGCCCAGTAGCAAGGAGTTCCCCAATAATCCAGAGACAGAATGCCAGGAAAACCTGGTAGACCTGATATAGGATCGCCCTCATCGTCATCCATCCGTTCCGCGATCAGATCATATACAGCTTGAATTTTCGCGTTTGCATCGTAAGCGGCAGCCGTGAAAGATAGTATTCCGTCCACTAGAGACGGGTCTGGTGGGTCGCCGTACAAGTAAGGGTAAAACCCGAAGTTGGCGCCCGGTCCGAATATCATAGCGGGTGAGTTGAAGCCGTGTACCTGGGATAAGGCGGTAATGCCCAAAACGTGGTCGGGATAGGCAAAACAGCAGAAGAGGTCATAATTCGGGTTCGCCGGGTCTCCCAGAGCAGCCATAGCACCAAGAACTACCTCCTCTGCGTCCAGCTCTGCAGGGTCAAACGGAACTTCAACATCGCCAAGGACGTCGAAGTTATCTTCGGCCACGGCGAGATACTCGTCGCCGTGTTGACCCTCAATATGAACTACATACGCCTTCGGGGGTCTTCCAAGCTCAGCCTCGAGCATGGCAGACAGAACCGGCAACTGGTACCAGTCGGAATAGCTCAGGGTGTTAAACACGTAGGGCCACTTAGCAAGTTTCTCTGGATCGTTCGCGATGTAGGAAGCACCACCCTCGAAGGTCAACAATACTACGTGGGCCGCATTGGCGATAGGGGCTTGAGTGAAAATACTATCGGTGTAAGGGCCGCCAAACAGAAAGTGGACATCACCGTTGGCTATGTCGGCGCAAATTTCTGCCGTCACGTCCCCTATGTCCCATGTCGCAACATTAATTTCGCGCCTATCTATTTCCAGAGGCACATAACAGTCCTCGGTGGCTGTGTCATATGCGCTTAGATGGACCCCGCCCGCGGCGTTGACTTGCTCAACGAATTCCCTCATAACTGGTCCGGCGGCTACCTGTTCAAAAATAGCCAGCGATTCGTCCGTATCTCTTGCCATACCAATTACGAGTTCGCTTGGCTGTTCCGGTATCTCTTCAAAGTTGGCGGTGATGTTGTAGCTGCCATTCATGGTGATGGTGGTTGAGGCAGCATTGATATTGGCAATGGTGCCCACATCACCAGTCCATTCGATAAACTGGTAACCGGGTAAACCGGGGTAACCGGCATCTGGAGTCGCCACCAGGTTGATCACCTCGCCTTCGTTATAGGCAAAGGTTCCCTCCCCAGGACTGGTTACAGAACCGCCACTGGTGCTGGAGACACGGAGGTTATAGCGAACGCTTTCGTCCCGTCCTATCAGGGGGCCACAATTAGAGTCGCAAGTCACATAGCTGCTGGAAGCGGAGTTGCTCCATGTGCCTCCTTCCGCATTGTATCCCACCAGGCCGCCAACATAATCCTTGCCAGTCACGTCGCCGCTGGAACTGCAGCTGTCCACGTTGCCCCAATTCGCTCCCAGCAGACCACCCACATTAGAGGTGCCAGTCACCTTGCTGTCGGAGCTGCAGTCCTCCACAGTGCCGTTATTCGCTCCTGCCAGCCCGCCAACATACTGATAGCCTTCGACCGTAACCTCGGCACTGCAGTCCTCCACATTGCCACCGTTCCATCCCACCACACCCCCAACGTACGAACCTGGAAGTGCCGTATCGGAGGAATGGGCGTTTCCGGTGGCGCCCTCATTCAGTGCCCCGTAAATTACAATTTCATATGTGCCATTCACCACGCCTTCAAACGAGGCCCGCCTGATGTCCCCCACATTCTGCCCCGCCACACCACCAACCTTGTAGTTGCCATGTACGCTGTATACGCCGCCGCAATCTTCCACGAGGCCCACTTGTGTTGGAAATAATGCTTCATTCAGTCCTACCAGACCGCCAACCTGACAATCGCCGTTCACTGCACCATTGTAATTGCAGTTGAGCACAGTGCCCGAATTGAGTCCCACCAGACCACCGGTACGCCAGCATTCTTCGTCAGGTGCGCACGATACATGGAATACGTCAGCGCTGGACTCGCACTGATTCACGATGCCGTCATAGTTGTTGCCCACCAGACCGCCAACATCCTCTTCGCCAGTGACGCTGCCATAGGAATAGGTCTTGGAATAGGGCGGCCCAACGTCGCTATACAAAGTACCCTTCCGGTTGTATCCCACCAGCGCACCTACGGACTTCTTGCCAGTCACATTGACGCTCACCAGGCCGACATTCTTGATTAACCCCCCTTCAGAAACACGACCGAAAAGTCCCACTTCGTCTTCGTCAGGGCGGTAGATAAAAAGGTCGCTTATCTCAAATCCCTGACCATCGAAAATTCCCTCAAACGGATTCGTCAAAGTTCCAATCGGCTCCCAGCCATTTCCCTCATTGGCTGTCCGGCTTGCCAGCGCGGTATAACCGATAGTGCTGGAATCGAGGTTGGTCATCAGAGTGTGATGACCGCCCAGGTTGTTCCTGATCTCATTCAAATTTTCCCAAGTCCATATTTCCAGGTCCTGGGAAATAGTACCACCACAGCTACAACCTGCCATCCCGGCAATTAAGGCTACTATAATCAAAAACACGCTAGCCCTTGCCACGTAATGGTGTCTCCTCGAATTAAGTATTGTCCTCATACTTCACCTCCTTCGTAACATTTCGGTTTTTCCAAAATCCTTATCCTTCGACAGAGCTTCAGCGGGAGCCCAGCCGAACGCTGAACAATCTCTTATTCTTTTCTCTTTAAGGAAAAAGGATTGCCTCGGCTATGCCTGGCAATGACCCTGGGTTGCAAAGAAGATGGTAGATTCTACCGTGGCAGGAAAAAAGAGCCCGGTCCACATTTCTACATGTGCTGGGCTGAGCATCGCGGGAACTACTGCAACTCTCTGCTGCACACACTTGACCACCAACCCTATATTCGCCTTATAGTACTCATGGTACCCTTGCATTATATGGTACAATTATTAAATTTTCATTAAGGAAATTGTCAATGTTGAAAAAGGGGTCAACTCTATTTTTCTCCACTCCATTCGTCATTGTGAGTCCCGATTTATCGGGACAAAGCAGCCTTTTCCTCTCTATCGTTGTGAGGAGCGTAGCGACGAAGCAATCTCGTGGAGCCAATGAGATTGCCAAGCGGAGTTTACCCTGAGCGGAGGTGAGATTCTTCGCCCTGACAAGTCGGGGCTCAGAATGACAAAAAGTAAAGGACTCAGAATAGCAAGAAGCGAAGGGCTCGCAATGACAAAAGACTATAGTATTTTTAGTCGTTGAGCGCCATGAAGTGAGAGCCGAGGCTGACCTCGCCTCTTATACCAACCCATAATATCAAGCTGATAAGCTGGAAAACCCTGCAGGTTTTTGGGAAAGACTTACCCCTAATGTGATCGGGGAATTTCTGTTTTATCTTCGAGGTGCAGCTATGTACACCTTGTCAGAATTCTCGCCTGTTTTCCAGCGCTTGCCCCAGGGTTAGGTCATCAGCATATTCCAACTCAGCACCAAAAGGCAAGCCACGAGCCAGGCGGGTGACGCGAATGCCCAGAGGCGTGATAATCCGTTGCAGATACATAGCCATAGTTTCGCTCTCTACATTGGGATTGGTTGCGACAATCACTTCGGTTACTGAGCCATCTTTAAGACGGGCCAGAAGCTCCTTTATCTTTAGCTCTTCAGGCCCGACACCCTGTGTCGGGTTGATAGTTCCATGAAGCACATGATAAACACCGTTATATTTCCCCGTCTGTTCCAAAGGGAAGATATCTGAAGGTTTCTCCACAACACAAATTTTAGAATGGTCGCGCTCTTTATCCTGACAAATGCGGCAGGGGTCACAATCAGTGTTGTTAAAACAAACCGAACAAAGCTTTATTTTTTCCTTCAGTGTTAAAATAGCCTCGGCTAAAGCCTTAGCTTCTTCATCAGGGCTGCGTAAGAGATGATAAGCCAGCCTTTGAGCACTTTTGGGCCCGATTCCAGGCAGCTTATTTAATTCCTCAATTAATCTAGCTATAGGCTCAGCGACAAATCTCATTTTGCCTGACTCTTTACGTTATTGCTGTCTGGAGCATAGCGAAAAACCACCAAAGTCTTTGATAGCTGACAGCTCCCTAAAGTAACCCCGGTATATTGAGACCACCGGTCAAACTGCTGAGGCGCTTATTAACAAGCTCCTGCGACTTGGTAATAGCCTCGTTAACAGCAGCCATGACCAAATCTTGCAGTAACTCAACATCTCCAGCCTCTACCGCTTCGGGAGATATCTCCACAGAATGAACCTTCTGGTGCCCATCAAGCACCACTTTGACGGCACCACCTCCGCTGGTAGCTTCCACGGTCATATTGCCCAATTCTTCTTGGGCTTTCGCCAACTTTGCCTGAAGTTGCTGGGCTTGACGCAATATTGATTTATCCATCCGCCTCCTTTCCTTCGGCTTCGCTCAGGACTACAACTCCTCCTCACTAATCCTGGCTCCCATTTCCAGAGCAGCTTTAATTACCGGGTTTTGCGTCCTTGCCTGGGATGAAACTTCCCTTTTAGAATCAACTAAAATACACCGTATCTTATAGGGCCGACCAAAGACCTCCTGAAGCTTTTTCTCCACCAGATGTCGATATTTGGCGTCTTCAATTTTCTCTTTGTGGAAGGAATAATAGAAACCTAACACCAGTGTGTCATCTTCAAGAGCTACGGGGTCGCAGGCGCTACGCAAAAAAGCATCCAAATTGCCACTGGAACCTTCCCCTCGCAAAGATTTAATGAACTCCCTCCAGCGGCTACGGAGGTGATCAATATCCTGAGAAATCTCTCTGCTTGGGCCCCCAGAGCTATCCAGTGATGCAGGAACCTCGCTTGGAATCTCAGTCCCGACTCTGTCGGGATCCAGTGCCACAGGAACCTCAGCTTCCTCTACGGGCTCAGTTATCTCAGTAGCGTCCGCTGACTCCGCGGGTTTAGTTGTAGTTAGCTGCTCTTGTCCTGTGGATGGAGACAAAGCACAACCCAATAAAGCCAATTCTAAGGGCAAAGCGGAGTAATTATCACTTCGAAAATCTATGCTAGAGAATGACTTAATTGCCTTAAGCAGATAATCCAGAGTAGCATTGGTCGCAAGGCTTCCCATCTCAGCTAAGTCTTCGCTGGTAACATCCAGAGCCTCTTCGCATCGCGATTTAGTCAGCAACAATCCTCGAAGGTATTCTACCAGACCCAGATTAAACTGACGAAGGTCAATACCATCGCTATTAAGGTTATTTATGACTCTTAGCCCAGCAGCCACATCCCTGCTGACCACGCATCGTGCTAGCTGTCTAACCCGTGAATCCCAGCTAATGCCAAGCTCCGCTTGAACCTGATCAAGCTCAATTTTATTGCCATAGTAAGCAATCATCTGTTGTAAAATATTTTCAGCGTCTCGAAGGCTCCCGGTAGCAGCACGAGCAATAAGCCCTAAGGAACCAGGCTCGATGTGAATCCCCTCCTTCTCGCATATTAGCTTGAGTTTATCCATTATCTCGGTTTGCCGCAGACGATGGAAATTAAACCGCTGGCATCTCGATACTATGGTGGCTATCACCTTGTGGGCTTCCGTGGTAGCTAAAACAAAAATTACATGAGGCGGTGGCTCCTCCAATGTCTTCAACAAGGCATTGCAAGCTGCCTCGGTCAGCATGTGGACTTCGTCTATAATATATACCTTGTAGCGAGCAAGGCTAGGGGCGTAATTTGCCTTTTCCCTCAGGCTACGGATTTCGTCAATGCCACGATTGCTGGCGGCATCTATCTCTATTACATCCAAAGCCCTGCCCTCAGTGATTGAACGACACATATCACAAGCATTGCACGGCTCGCCACCTGCTTGATTAGGACAGTTGACTGCTTTGGCTAAGATGCGTGCCGTGCTGGTTTTGCCTGTACCTCGCGGACCGCAAAAAAGATAAGCATGAGCTATCTTCCCACCCTCCACAGCATGACGCAGAGTCTGAGTCACAGGCTCTTGTCCCAGCACCTCGCTTAAGGTCTGTGGTCGCCACTTGCGGTAAAAAACCTCAGAACCCATATGCTCTTATTATACACCCCTCCACCCAATCCCCAAAGGAGATTTTTGCGCCAGTTCACGAATGATATATCAATTTTTCTAGAAAATGCAGCGGCTGCCTATAATACAATGGCATGATAAAAGACAGGATTTCCTGAGCCAGAACTCTACAGCGGCGATGCTAAAGAGCTAGCCGTAATTGCCTGATTTATCAAGCTTGGGGCACCGAGACCTAAGAAATTTATTTGCCGGCTTGCTTCTACAGGAAAGTTTGTTAAGGATCAGCCGGGCATCTGTGTGCAGTTTTCCATTTCTGTCTTCGATATATCCCTATGAGCTCCAGTCAGGCCAAAGTCGTAGAGATACATGGTGGTCTCCCCACCAGAGGCAATGATTTTGACTATGCCAAATGGGACCTGACTACTCACACATTCCTCTACCCCATCTATCGCAAATTTGGCGACGTTAACCGTCTTTCCCGTGGGAGTGGTATATGTTTCATATGATATATTGGGAAGATTCGGGTCATACTCACTAGGGGTCTCAGTCTCAGGGGGCTGAGGGCTTTGATTGATGTTCATACATATCACCTGGTCTTCCATTTTCACCACGTACTTTACAGCCTGGCCAGTGGCAGTCTCGGTCCATATTTGCATAATAGTCTCTTCCTGCCCTGAATCTGTTATAGTCATTTCAAATCCGGTACAGGTCTTCCCGCCAACTGTCTCTTGCCCTATGTACTCCATCTTCTGGTGGGACTCCTCACCATTGCCGGACATGACATACTCTGCCCACTGCCCTTCTGCCGGTGCTATAAATCCAGTATAACCAGATGAGGTATCATCACAAGCTGGCAACAAAGTTATCGCCAATAAAAGGGCTACTACAATACCAATTGCTTTTTTCACTTCTGCACCTCCTTATAAAAACTAAATAGGCAAATTCTCACACCTCTCCACATCGGCGACGCTAGGGAACTCGCCGTAGTTGCCTGATTTATCAGGCTTGGGGCACCGAGTCCTTAAAAACTTTACTTTCTGGCTTGCTTCTCAGCCCAGTTGCCTGCCAAGGGCACCTTCCACATTTTACCCTGGTATGCCAGAATCATGAGGACAATCCACAAGCCCACAGTTATCACCCAGACAATAACGCCGAGGACATGTACAAACCACCATCCGGGCGAAAAGATGAATGTTGCGATGCCAATTATCGATAAGATAATCTGGATCACGGTCAGTGCCCCGAAGGTCATGATGGATTGCCAGGCATGGAATTTAACGAAGGTGCTCTTCTTTTCCAGGACCACGAAGATTATTCCTGTGACCCACGTAGCCACATAGCAAAGAAGCCCAGCTGCATTGGCTGACATACCTGTGCTACTCTCCGCCTCGGGCTTAGCTGCAGCTTCAGTTGGCGCTGGCGTTTCTGCCGCACCAAACTTAGCGCCACACTTGGAGCAAAACTTAGCCCCATCAGGATTTTCTGTGCCACATTTAGAGCAAAACATATTCACCTCCTTGCATTAAATCTATATCACATATTAGGGATATGTCAATAGCCGGTTTTTCTCACCCGAGCGTTAGCGCATGGGCTGGATTCGTCCCCCTCACGGAGCCTGCCCTGAGCACCATAAGATTCTTCGCGGAGTTTACCCTGAGCGGGGTTAGATTCTTCGCTGCGCTCAGAATGACGAGAAGCGAAGGGTTCAGGGCCAGAATGACAAAAAGCGAAGGGTAAATTCTGTTCACAGAATTTCATCGTGCCGGAAAACCCAGGTAGCCGAAACCACGCTATCACCTTCGGCTAAGCCCATTAGCCTGGCTCCCCGGCCACCCCTGCCCTGAATTGAGACCTGCTCCATGGGAATGTTCACCACGTTGCCCCTAGCTGATAACATCACCAGGGAGCCTTGCGGGGAAACAAGCTTGGACACAGCTAGGTTACCCGTTTTCGGGCTAACCCTATAAGCCCTCACCCCTTTGCCTCCCCTGTTGTGAACAGGATAATTTTTTATCGGGGTCAGCTTGCCAAACCCTTTTTCGGTCACTGTGAGCACATAAGCATCGGGAAGGACAATGCCCATACCAACAACATAATCGTCAACAAGACGAATGCCACGAACACCGCCACTAGTTCGAGACGCAGTCCTCAAGCTTTTGACCTTAAATCTAATAGCCTGCCCATTTCGACTCACCAAGATGACCTCATCTTCATCAGCAACTACACCGGATGAGATCAGATTATCTTCATTTCTGAGCCCCATGGCAATAATGCCATTCCTCCTTATCGAAGCAAACTTGTCTAGGGTAGTCTTTTTTATCACGCCACCCTTGGTAGCCATTAATAAGAACTTATCCGAAGGAAAGCTTGCTATGGCTAATAACACAGTTACTTCGTCTTCCAAGGCAATAGGTAATAGATTAACTAGGGCTATCCCCTTGGCCATGCGGGAGGAATCCTCGGGAACCTCGTGGCACTTAAGACAGTAAACCTTACCAGCGCTGGTAAAGAAAAGGAGATTATCATGGGTGTCAGCTACCAAGATGTGGTTCACTGTATCGCCACCCCGGGTTACCATTCCCATGACGCCTTTCCCGCCACGGTGTTGCAGCCGATAAGTGCTGGCAGGAATCCTCTTAATGAACCCCCTGTTAGTCAAGGTAACTACCATTGCCTCGTGAGGAACAAGGTCTTCAGTACGAAATTCTTCGATTTCCTCTGCTTCCACTACGGTTCGCCGGGAATCACCATACTTGGATTTAAGCTCCTCAGCATCCTGGGCAACAAGTGATAATACTTTCCGAGGGTTAGCTAACAAATCCTCAAGATAGGAAATATTCTTTATCACAGCGGCATATTCCTCAGTTATTTTGTCTTGCTCTAGCTTAGCCAATCTGCGAAGCGGCATATCAAGGATAGCTTGCGCTTGAATCTGTGACAGAGTAAAAGCTGCCATCAGATTAGCACGAGCGGACTCTACGGTTTGAGACTGTCGAATAATCTTGATGACCTGCTCCAGATTGTTTAGGGCAATTCTGAAGCCCTCGAGGATATGAGCCCTATCCTTTGCCTTATCAAGTTCAAACTGAG
>Ga0315549_1002341_pt1 | contig 18155 bp, 18 predicted proteins | sample SalMarSW160200MG_FD_203101 | JGI IMG/M metagenome (GOLD analysis project Ga0315549, IMG submission 203101) | Salt marsh sediment microbial communities from the Plum Island Ecosystem LTER, Massachusetts, United States - Salt Marsh Sediment SW1601-200 ... | reverse complement strand
AAGAACTTGCTCTTTACTCCCGTTTCGTAAAAAATCCTTTCAGGCTTCCCCCCCTTGTCTGCACATAATTCTCTTTCCTCAAGGATTTTTTTAACATCCTTTGCAGTTTCAACTGCTGAACTTATTACCTTTATCCCATTACCGCTACAGGTCAAGATCTGCTTTTCTATCAACGGAAAATGAGTGCAGCCCAGTATCAATACATCGATGCCAGCATCAAATAACGGTTTTAAATAACCTTTGATCACCTTATCCAGATTCTTTCCCTCAAGAATACCTTTCTCTACAAAATCCACAAGTAAGGGAGCCGGAACAGAAAATGTCTTTATATCCGGATCTATTCTTGCGATTTCATCCGGATAAGCATTGCTTTTGACAGTACCCTCGGTTGCAATCACACCGACCCTTTTGTTTCCGGTATTATAAACAGCTGTCCTTGCTCCGGGTTCTATGACCCCTATGATCGGTATATCATACTGCCACTTCAAATCATCAAGAGCAGCTGCAGTAGAAGTATTGCAGGCAATCACAATAAGTTTAACATCTTTATCGTAAAGGAATCTGGTTATCTTGAATACTAATTTTTTGACTTCATTCAAATCCCTTGGTCCATAGGGGAATCTTTTTGTGTCCCCGAAATATATGGTGCTTTCGTCGGGGATGACCTTCATTATTTCCCATAGAACGGTGAGACCCCCGACACCTGAATCAAAAATTCCTATCGCTCTATTGTCCAACTTTACTCTTTCGGAATTATTTAATAAAATCTTTTAAAAGCTTCAGCAACTTCTAAAACTGCGGCAATCATAAAAAATACTTGATTAATCTTAAGGTCTACAATCAACTAATTATATAATTTTAAGATAAAAATAAAAAATCACCTGCATCCCGGTGTGCTTATTTAACATTCTGCCCTTTAAAAGGTTCTATTTATCTACCTCGCAAAGATAATAAATCCATCCGTCTTTATTCAATATATCTTCTTTTGCAGTATTCATACCGTTCCTGGAGTAGGTAGTTATATTTTTAAAACCTGCATCTTCCAATTGCCTTATCTGTTCGGCTCTGGTTATGTAATAGACACTTGCCTTTCCATTAAGTGAATTATCGAAAAGTAAGCCCTTCTGATTCTTCCTTAATCGTTGAATAAAATCTTTCCTGTGAAGGCTTCTATTTAAAACATTCAAACGAACTTTTTTAAAACCGGATTTAATATTGCTACCGAGTAACCTTATAAAATTCTCGGAATCATTTTTTTTATTTACGCCTATTTTGCCCAATTTCAGGTTAAAAATATCTGAAAGGTTTTTCCAGTTTAAGTTGTGCGAAGAAAAATAGAAATATCCGTTACTTCTAAGTACCCTTCTTATTTCTTTCAGAGCTGCGAGTCTATCTTCATGGTTAAAACTGTCGATTCCATTATAGCTAAACAGCACAAAATCAAACATACTGCTTCCAAACATTTTCATTGACCTTACATCACTTTCCATAAAATAATACTTATCTTTATATCTGATTTTGCATTTGGCGATCATATTCGGTGCATAGTCCGTACCGATATAACTCCCTGCCAGAGGGGCGAAATATTTAGTGGTGCGTCCTCCTCCAACTCCCATATCGAGCATATTCATTTCTTTGAACCTGCTGCTAAATTTTTCGATTATTGCAGATTCGGCACCCTCAAGATAATCTCTTTTTGCATATTCATCGGAAATGGATTCCGAATTATATAATATTTTATGATCAAGCAATTTATCTATACCTTCTTTTTATTGTAATATTTTTCAGTTTCCGGATATTTACAGCTGCAGCAAAATTCATAATATTATAGCAGATAGATTTAAAATATTAAGAGTAAATTGATTATATGGCATTATGGGATATTAAAACCTGTAAGTCTTACTTATACTTTCGAAACAAACTCTCTTTTTTCTTCCCTGCATAGATATTTGATAAGTCTTCTTGCTTGAGACATGCACATTGGCACGCCACCGCCCGGGAAGGTCCACTGACCGGTCATATAGAAATTCTCCAGTCCCGGCAACTCTTTTGGTAAAAACTTTCCAAAGAGCTCCACTGCAGGAAGCCATCCCTGATATGAACCCCGCCAGTTACCCGTATATCGCTCCCAGGTAACAGGAGTTGCTATATCTGTTACTTCGATCTGGTCAGTTATACCGGGGAGTCTTTTCTCCAATTGTTTGATGCACATATCAAGGACCTTTTCCTTTTCCATTCGATATTTCTGTCTATCCTCATAAAGTGATTTCCAATAACTATAATCTGATTCTATCTGGACTTTTATGACACTCTTCCCCTCTGGAGCAAAGTAAGGATCCTGACAAAAATGAAAATAACCCATCCATTCACATTTTTTCTCCCCAATTATAAGCGGGTCATCAAGTTTGAAACAGTTGATCTCTACTTCACCTGACAGATCCCGTTTTACCCCTAAACTTACAGAGATTATAGGAGGCCATAAACTTGGCCTTTTATACATCTTCTTGATTTCCGAGGTCAAATACTTGCCTTCCAGCATCTCGTATAGTGTCGATCGACCGTCACATGCAGATATAACAATATCCGCATATATTCTTCTGCCCTTTTCTGTTTCAACTCCTACCGCCCTGCCATTTTTCAATAGTATTTTCTCTATTCTGCAATTGTAATTAACCTTGCCCTCCAGAAACGCATAACGTTTCTCAATTGAACGGGCAAAATGAAGTGAACCTCCTATTGGATAGCCCCCTTCATGATTATGAAAATATGCAAGCGGTAAAACAACCATGAGTGCCGGCATTTTTTTCACCGGAAACATCTGAAAAAGCATTTCACGCAGCACATCATTTTTAAACATTGAAAGGAAGTCTTCTATTTTGGTGTTTTTAAGCCTTAAGAAGGAGAGTATATAAGGCAGCATCTTTAAAATATCAAGAAAGCCGAATCTGCCAAAATCAGCATCAAGCGGCGGTCTGAATCTGGTATAAAAACGGACCAAGCCGGTTAATTTTCTTATAGCTTTCTTTTCATCGGGGAACAATCTCAGAAGTTCGCTTTCCAGTTTATCAATATTTGTATAGGCAATAAAAGTTCTTCCCGACATCTCGATTTTCCGGAACCGTTCCGTATAATAGAATTTCACATTCTCCGCAACACCCAGTTCTTCGAAAATCGGATATATCGAGCTTCCTTTATTCGATCCAAGTACCCAGTGCAGACAGTGGTCGAAGAGATAATCTCCCCGTTTCCATGAAGTGCAGACACCTCCCGGTAAGGAGTGCATCTCATATATCTCCGAATCGTACCCATTCATCTGTGCATAACATCCGGTGGAAAGACCTGCCACACCGGCTCCGATAATGATCATTTTTTTCATAATATGATTCCCTGTATAATAAGATAATATATTGGAATTTAATAAACCTTACTTCCGATAATATCTAAAATTTCAATTCTTTTTTAATAATACTATAAAACCTGTCCTTCGCCATACGTTCAATCCAGGGTTCATGTCCACATTTTTCCAGAATGATAAAGCGGAAATCTTTTATAATGCGTAAAAGAGGTTCCAGGACCCCCTGAAAGGGATGCGGATCATAATCACCGTGGATAGCCACTACCGGACATCTGATTTGTTTCCCCATCTTTAATAATTCCCCACTGGACCTGAGGTTCTCGGCATCTTCCCATACTTCCCGGTATATATGATACTGGCACTTCAGGATTTCGTTCTTGCATGGCAGCGGATCATATGAATCGGATTTATATAAAAGTCTCCCCAGATTTGACATTAAAATATCCTTTTCTTTATCCTCAATTATAGGATTATTCATATTCTGCATTAAAATCTGCATCTCTATTTTTTCTTCGTTGTCAAGGCGGTTTAATCTTGTTTCCGTAATGTTATCTGCATATTTCTGTTCGAACACAGCGCTTCCCACAAGTATTAGTTTCTTTACCATCCGGGGATATTTTGCTGTAAAAATGAATCCGAGCATTGCTCCCCAGGACCAACCGATCAAAGTTACAGGCAGGCTTCCATATTTTTTAAGAACATCATGTAACTCCTGTACCTGACCGTCAAGAGATTCTGCGGTCTGAAGTGGTTCCAGAACACCCCAAGACTTAGAAAGTTCAATCGCCACCGGGGCTATTTCACCGGACACCCCGGGTCCGCCGTGTATTACGACAATATTAAGCGGAGGTTTTCCGTATTTACGTAGGTCTTTCAAATATGAATATTAATTTAATAACTAATTCCTCTGTTCCTTGCGGCTGCTGCAAGTTTACCAATCGGCTTTCCTTGACTGGCGCGAATCCGGATTAGGTATTTTATCTCATCGTCAGAAAGAGCATCGGTTTGTTGACGGTTGAGCCCGTCTAATTCAGCGTTAGTTCTACCTGTATAACCGAGGGCTTCAAGCTCTTTGATACGGTCTCTGATTGACACTGTCGCCTCCTTAAGACTTATTTTGCGTAGTGCTGACTATTAAAAATGTTGCTATTATTGTTATTATGCTAGTAAATCCAAAAAAAAGTCAATATCAGGGCAAAAGTGATAAAAAATAAGAATAAATTTATCAGAGAAAAAAATTAGTTTACCAGATTCGATTGATTTTCAGGAAAGGCATGTAATTGTTGTAACCGAAAATAATGAAAATAAAACATTTATCTATATATGTCTTTTCTATGACTTATCCGTAATACCATTACAATACTTCCCAATATTGTATATATCACTCTGTAATTACCAATCCTATATGAGAATAATCCTATAAATTCGCCTTTTAATTCTTTTCCTTTTAATGGCGTGATCTTTAATACATGTTCGATATCGTTTAATATTGCCGGTAATTCTTTTTTGTCTATTTTTCTTAAATCTTTTTTTACCGATGATTTATATACGATATTATATTCCAAACTCTTTCCTCAGGTCTTCTGAAGTTATTATTTCATCATCTTTATCTCTTAATCTGTCCAGAGCAACCTGATAATCCATATACTCGTCCAGATACTGAACCAATGCAGATTTTATTATGAAACTTTTTTCTCTTCTGATTTCTTTCGATAAATCATCTAATTTTTCCGATATCTCTTCTGGTATCCTTACCGTAATAACTTTAGACATATTAAACTCCTTTGTATACTTTGTAATACAAAGAATACATTGTAACTACTTTCTTGTCAATATGCATCATGTATTAAATAATTGAGTAATTTATAATACATCGATATTAATTAAAATTAATATATGGTGGAGGCGGCGGGAATCGAACCCGCGTCCGAAGACATTGACACTTAAACGCCTACAAGCTTATTCCATATTTTAAATCTTACTTTTTTGCTCGCATGGACACGATCAAAAAAGCCAGCCCGCTTTAAATTTCCCCCGGTACTACCGCAGACATATCATACCGGAGTATCCTGCTAACCGGCGCCTGTTGAAAAGCACAGGAAACCTTTCACAGACGTAGCAGCTTAAATTAGGCTGCTAATGCTAATTTATTATTATTAGCTTTTATGTTTATTTTCAGTTATTTACGAGTTCTGATACTCGGCTTGCAATTTAAGCTCAACCTGTCCCCGTCGAATCCAGGTCGCCCCCTATTTTAGCGTAGGAATAACTCTGAATTTAGTGGGGAAGTTATTTTACATCAAAATCAATATTTTTTCAAAGCCCTCTTCATTTCGATCTTATGTTCTCTTTCCTGAATATCCTGACGCTTATCTCTTCCGGCTTTGCCTTTAACCAGTGCCAGTTCTACTTTGACTCTATTTTTAATCATATATACTCTTAAGGGAACAAGGGTCAGACTTCTGTCAATCAACTTCCCTTCTATTTTATCGATCTCCCTCCGGTGCATAAGAAGTCTTCTGGTCCTGGTAGGATTAATATCCCCGACCCTGCTTTTACTGTATGGTGATATATGCATATTGTAAAGAAATAACTGACTGTCCCTTATTCTGCTGTAACTGTCCCTCAGGTTCACCCTGTGGTCACGGATAGACTTGACTTCGCAGCCTTCCAGCGCTATTCCTGCCTCATATGTGTTTAAAATAAAAAAATCCCTGAATGCTTTTTTATTCAGGGCTATTATCATTTTATTCTCTTCGTAACTATTTTTCTTTTTTGGTTTTTTCATTCAATCTCGTTTATAAGAATATTGATTTCCTCGATAGCTCTGTTTAATTGTACATCTTCAGTATCATCCTCTTTTAATTCGATTATTATATCAGGTTTAACCCCTACTCCTTCTACGGATATTCCTGAAGGTAAAAAATATTTTGCAGTCGTAAATTTGATTCCCGAGCCGTCCGAAAGCCCATAAACCCCTTGTACAACTCCCTTGCCATAACTTCTCTCTCCAACCAGAATGACCCTGCCTCTATCTTTTAATGCACCCGCAACAAGTTCGGAGGCACTTGCTGAAGCTCCATTAATCAAAACCACTAAAGGAATTTCAGTATATTCTCCTTCTCTGGCAATTTCTTCAATAACGCTTTCTTTATTATCTATTCTTCCTCTGATTGTAGTAATTATACCTTCATCTAAAAATAAATCACAAACATTAATAGCATCACTTAATGAACCGCCCCCATTATCTCTTAAGTCAAGTATTAAACCCCTGACACCATAATCGATTAATTTTTGGATTTCCTCATCAAGCTGTCCGGCACCATTTTGCTGAAAATCATAATATAATATATATCCTATATCTTCTTCAAAAATATCAGATTCCAGATTGGGAACATCGACTACCGCTCTTGTAATATTGACTTCATATATAATATCTTCGGAGGGCCTGTAAATCTTTAGATTTACTTCTGTTCCTTCGTCACCTTTAATCATAGCTACCACTTTTCCAATGTTTTCTAAATTTATATCTTTTACCTCTATGCCATCGACTTCGGTTATAACATCCCCTTCCAGGATACCTGCTTCATAAGCAGGAGTATCTTCAATTGTCCTTACTACTAAAACCTGCCCTTCATCATTAGGGCGAACCATAACTCCTATACCACTGATGGCTCCAATAATAGACTCGATCATTTTATTATATTCATCAGCTGTATAATATTCAGTATATTTGTCATCTAGAACCGAAAGTACACCCTCTATAGCTGCCCTTAACAATGCCTCGTCGCTTTTTTCTATCAGTGAATTTCCGGAAATAAGCTCCCATACTTCTTTAAAAGCATCTAAATTAAATTTATCATCAGTTGTGGAAATATCACTTCGATCAGTATTTAATAAATATCCCTTAATGGAATCAAAATTGATTCCTATCCATAGTCCGGTGAAGAAAACAAAAATAATAACAATAACCGAGATTACCGCTATTAAAACATTCTTTTTCATAATATTATCATCTTACCCATTAACATTAAGCATTTAATTATTATTGCAAATAAGCAAGTGGATTCTGTGGTTGTCCGTTTATTCTTACCTCAAAGTGCAAATGCGGACCGGTAGCTAATCCGGTAGAACCAACCAGTCCTATTACCTGTCCTCTCTGTACCATTTGGCCTACAGAGACATTAAAGCTGGAAAGATGTGCGTAATAGGTAGCAAAACCTCCTCCATGATAAATTATGATACAATAACCATACCCGCCAGAATAGGCAGCCTGGATCACCTGACCGCCATCCGCTGCTTTCACCAGGGTTCCGTAAGCAGCTGCCAGATCAATACCAGAATGAAACCTGACATAACCGAGTATTGGATGCATTCTATTTCCAAAACCGGATATCAACCTGCCCGCTACGGGCCAGGCAAATTTTCCCGAAGGGGCCGAACCGTACTTGTAACTCTCAAGTATCCTGGTGATCTCAGCTTCCTGTATCTCAAGCTGTTTTTCTATTTGTGCAAGAGCTTTCTTGTTAGCAGAGGCTCTGGAGAGTAAATTTTTCTTTTCATTATATATCTCATCTACTTCATTTGCTTTCTCTTCAGCCTGGGCAACCAGCTTTTCGACATTGGTTTTATATTCTTTTTGATCTTCCCTTAAATCGATTATGGATTTTTTTATTCCTATGGTTGCATCTCTTTTTTGCTTGATTGACTGAATATTTTCGGTATCCTGTTCCGCAAGAAGATTCATAAGCTTTAGTTTGGATATGAAATCCAGGAAATCCTGCGCCTTGAGCAAGATTTCCATTATATTACTGCCGCCATTTTTATAGATAGCGGTGACCCTGTCATTCAATATTTTTACTTTTCCCGCAAGTTCATCTTCTATCCTCTTGAGTTCTTCTTCTTTTAAGACGAGTTCTATGGTCGCCTTATCGACTTCACTTTTTGCATCTGCTAATTTTTGATTAAGAGCATCTAATTCTGTTAATGCATCTGTAAGCTGACCTTCTACTTCGTTTACCTGGTTAATATATTCCTTTTCCTGTTTGTCTGCGTCTTTGATTTTTTCCTGGGTGTCTTCTAATTTCTTCTGTGTCTCTTCCAGTTGCTCCTCAAGGGATTGAGCCTGAATAGATTTAGGGGATGCAAAATAAACAATATTAAAGCCGGAGAGTGCTATAATAATTGTTACGAATATGGCTATGATGTTTTTACTTTTAATTATCATATTATTTCATTTTTAACTGGAATTATTTTAATACTAATCAGGAAAAATTGAAAATTCAAAAGACTTAAGGGTGTTTTTTAAATCTTTACATACCTTCTAAGGGCAATGGCACTGCTTAAAATCCCTATGAGACCTCCCAATACCGCTACACCTATATACACATACAATACGATATTGCTGCTTCCGACTATGGCCAACTCCTTTATACGCATTGTATCCACTATCACCCTCTCACCTCTGATCAACAGAAAATTGCCTATAAAATATAGCAGAATAATTGAAATGATGCTTCCTACAAAACCTTCGAAAAAACCTTCGAATAAAAAAGGAATCCTTACAAACCAGTTAGTTGCTCCCACCAATTTCATCACCTCGATCTCCTTTCGGCGGGCATAGATAGACAGTCTTATGGTGTTGAATATCAATACAATAGCTGCAAGAATCAGTACTACTATTATAAGAAGCGCTATGGTTCCTACGATTGCCGTTATGGAAAACAATTTGTTTACATAATTCTTGCCATATATTACATCATTGACCCCTTCTATAAAGTTTCCATCTTTATCATAAAAACGCAGCGCCACCTGATCGATTTTTTCGGGGCTGCTTAATGTTATTTCAAAAGATGCCGGTAGTGGATTGCCTTCGATTTCTTTTAAAATATCACTCCCTTCATTCTGCTTCCTGAATCTTTCCAGTGCCTGATCTTTGGATACATAATTTACGGAATCAGTTTCTTCCCAGCTTAATACTTCCTCTTCTATATAGTCCTTTAACTCCTCCGAGATTTCATCCTCAAGATATACAGCCAACTCGACTTCACTTTCTACCGAACTTATTATACCCTGTATATCGTATACGATTATTGTAAAAAACCCGACGACAAACAGAGTGATGGCTACAGTGGTAATAGCAGTAAATCCCATAAAAAAGTTTCTTCTGAGGCTGATAAATGCCTCGCTAAAAAAATACCTGGGCCTTACCATTAGTCCCCGTACACTCCTCTCTTCTGATCCCTGATTATTTCTCCTTCCTCCAGTTCCACCACTCTTCTTCGCATCGAGTTTACGATATTGCGGTCATGTGTGGCCATAAGGACAGTGGTACCGATAAGATTTATACGTGATAATATCTTCATAATTCCTTCCGATGTTCCCGGATCCAGATTGCCGGTGGGTTCATCGGCAAGAAGTATCGGAGGTCTGTTTACAAATGCCCTTGCAATAGAAACTCTCTGCTGTTCGCCACCGGATAATTGATGAGGATAAGAATTTATTTTACTGAAGATACCTACAAGTTTTAAAACCTGGGGTACCTGGATTTTTATCTCGTAAACCGGTTTCCCGATAACTTCGAGTGTAAATGCTACATTTTCGAAGATGGTTTTATTTGGAAGAAGTTTAAAATCTTGGAACACACATCCTATATTTCTCCTGAGCTGCGGAATTCTGTTTGATTTGAGATTACAAATATTTCTTCCCGCTATGAATATACTGCCTTCGGTTTCTTCAATTTCTTTTATAAGTAATTTTATGAAAGTGGATTTGCCCGATCCACTTGGGCCCACTAAAAAAAGAAATTCCCCTTTCTTGATGACCAGATTGATATTCTTAAGCGCGACAGTTTTGTCTTCGTATATTTTACTGACCTGTTTAAATTCAATCATATTCATTTCATATTTTCTCTTTATCTTGCCTGGTTTTAATACTCAAGAGTTTACGCTTTGTATAATTTTTTTTCAAGAAAACCTCTAATAAATGGATCTATATTACCATCCAATACCGATCCTACATCTCCTATCTCGATTCCGGTCCTATGATCCTTGATCAGCTGGTAAGGTTGGAGAATATAACTTCTTATTTGATTGCCCCATCCGATTTCTTTTTTTTCTCCTCTTACTTTATTTATTTCTTCCAGATTTTTCTTCCTCTCCAGCTCGAAAAGCTTTGACTTCAAAATCTGCATAGCTGTCTGCTTATTCAGCATCTGTGATCTCTCATTCTGGCACTGCACCACAATATTAGTGGGAAGATGTGTGATCCTTACTGCCGAATCGGTGACATTTACATGCTGGCCGCCGGCACTGCTTGATTTAAAGGTATCGATTTTTAGATCTTCTTTATTAATTTTTATATCTATATCTTTATCGAAAAACGGTATCACATCAACAGATGCAAAAGAAGTATGCCTTCTTTTAGAAGAATCGAAGGGTGAGATCCTTACCAATCTATGGATCCCCTTTTCCGATTTTAAAAGTCCGTATGCATTTCTCCCGGTAACTGTAAAAGTGATACTCTTTATACCCGCCTCTTCACCTGCCTGATAATCATTAACACTGTAAGAGAATCCTCTTTTATCGATCCAGCGTGTATACATCCGAAACAGCATCTCCGCCCAATCTTGTGATTCTGTCCCTCCTGCTCCGGGGTGAATATTGACTACCGAAGGACAGGAATCATATTTGCCGCTTAAAATTACTTTTTCTTCCAGATCATTCAGTGAATCCTCTATATCGGTAAGATTTTCTGTCAGTTCTTTCTCAAGACTACTGTCTTCCTCGCTTTTAAGTATTTCCAGCGCCAGTCTGCCGTTCTCTATTTTCTCCTCTAAATTTTTAATATCAGTAATTGTTTCTTTAAGTTCCGAAATCTCCCGGATTATCTTCTGAGCTTTATCGTGATCTTCCCAGAATTCTTCTGATAGAGTCTTACTTTCAAGGTCCTTAAGACTTTTCATTTTATTATCTATTTCAAAGACAGTCCCTTAAAAAAATAAGTTTTTTTAGTAATTTATCCAATCTTGTATCATAATCTTCTATCATCGAATCCTCCCGGTTTATTATTCATATTAAAGTTATTTACCGCAGCATTTCTTATACTTTTTCCCGCTTCCGCATGGACAGGGGGCATTTCTTCCGATTTTTTTTACAGTTTCCGTCCTCGTGTTTAAAGTTTGGACAGTAGATTTCACCGGACCGCTGGCCAGTATATTCGTTACTTCCTGTCCCCTTACAACATTTTGTTTGTTCTGTTCTTTTTGTTTTTCCTGTTCTTCTCTAGTAATTATCTTTACATTATATAATAATCTTACCGTATCAAATTTTATTTCTTCTATCAGCTCCTTAAAAAAATGAAATGCTTCGCGTTTATACTCAACAAGGGGATCTAATTGACCTATAGATCTTAGCCCTATACCTTCCTTGAGGTAATCCATTTCCAGCAGATGACTTCTCCACATATTATCTATGACATTCAACATCACTATTTTTTCCAGTTTTCTTATAACAGGAGAGGAATAATTTTTTTCTCTTTCCTCATAGATCTTATAAGCTTTTTCCGTTAATTTTTCCTTTAAAAAATTAATATCCAGTTTATTCCTGTCTGTTTTCTCCTTATCCATGACATCGGCTATGATATCAGTAGAAAAAATAGGATTCATATAATTGGATAATGCGTCGAGATCCCAATTCTCAGGATAATCCCCCCGATTTATATGAATATCAACGCCTTTTGCTACTACATCTTTTATCATGTCCATAGCCGCAGGTTTTAAATTTTCTCCCTCCAGTATGTTCTTTCTTCTGGCATAGATTACTTCCCTCTGCTTGTTCATGACATCATCATAATCAAGTACATGTTTTCTTATTTCGAAATTTCTCCCTTCGACCTGCCTCTGTGCATTTTCGATTGCTCTGTTTATCATGCGGTGCTGTATTGGCATGTCATCCGGAAAATTAAACGTCTCCATTACCCTGTAAATTCTTTCGGATCCAAAAAGTCTAAGCAGATCATCTCCGGTACTAAGGTAAAACTGGCTTGAACCTATATCTCCCTGACGGCCGCCTCTCCCCCTGAGCTGATTATCGATTCTTCTGCTTTCATGTCTTTCTGTCCCAAGCACATGAAGACCGCCAAGATCCACCACTCCCTCGCCAAGGACTATATCCGTACCTCTCCCTGCCATATTGGTGGCGATTGTAACTGCATTTTTTTGACCGGCTTTTACGATAATCTCGGCTTCTTTTTCATGGTATTTTGCGTTTAAGACCTCGTGTGGTATGCCCCTTCTTTTCAGCTTACCGCTCAATCTTTCGGATTTTTCAATGGATATAGTCCCCACCAGTACCGGCTGACCTCTTTCATACCTGCCGGCTATGTCTTCTACTACCTTATCGAATTTGGCGTCTTCGGTTTTATAGATCAAATCAGGAAGATCCTCTCTTATCATTGGTTTATTGGTATCTATAGCCACAGTCTCAAGATTATAAATTTGCCTGAATTCAGTCGATTCAGTCATTGCGGTACCGGTCATTCCCGCCAGTTTCTCATACATTCTAAAATAATTTTGAATAGTTATTGTAGCAAGCGTTTGATTTTCATCCTTGATTTTCACTCTTTCCTTGGCCTCTATAGCCTGATGAAGACCTTCGCTGTATCGTCTGCCCGGCATCAATCTTCCGGTAAATTCATCAACAATAATTATCTGGCCGTCTTTCAGCATATAATCCACATCTTTTTTGAATAAATGATAGGCTTTTAGAGATTGGTTCAAGGCATGTATATATAAATAATTAGAAGGGTCGTACAGGTTTTCTATATTCATTATTCCCTCTACTCTCTCAACACCCATTTCTGTAATTGCCGCTGTCCTTAATTTTTCGTCTATTTCGAAGTCTTCATCTGTCTTTAGCTGGGGCACTATTTGCGCAAATTTTCTGTAAATCTCAGTGGTCCCATATGCAATTCCAGAAATAATAAGAGGAGTCCTGGCTTCATCTATGAGAATACTGTCAACTTCGTCAACAATAGCATAATAATGGCCATTCTGTACCATATTTTCCTTACTCATCACCATATTATCCCTTAAGTAATCAAATCCGAATTCATTATTTGTGCCATGCACTACATCGGAGCTATACTGTTCTCTTTTTTCGGCAGCAGGTGTTTCATGCCGGATAAGGCCAACTTTCAATCCCAGAAACTTATAAATCATACCCATCCATTCGCTGTCTCTCTTTGCAAGATATTCATTTACGGTCACGAGATGCGTACTTCTACCTGTCAAAGAATTCAGATATACGGGGAGTGTCGCTACAAGGGTTTTTCCTTCACCTGTTTTCATTTCCGCAATTTTCCCTTCAAAAAGTACAATGCCACCCCGTATCTGAACATCAAAATGGCGCATATTAATTGTTCTTTTTGCTACCTCCCTTACCACTGCAAAAGCTTCCGGCATCAACTGCTCCAGTTTTTCTCCCTTCTCATATCTCTGTTTGAATTCCCCTGTCTTTGCAGCCAGCCGGTCATCTGTAAGTGCACTTATGTCTTTCTCAAGATTATTTACTGCACTTAAAATTTCTTCATATTTCTTTATTCTTTTACCTTCACCAACTTTAAGAATATTTCCAATTTTTCCAAGCATTTACTTCACCTTCATCATTTTAACCCCATTATAGGGTAGGTTCTATTAAACCATATCTTTTATCTTTTCTCCGGTATACTACCGCAGTTCTGCCTGTTTCGGAATTTATGAAAACAAAAAAATCATGACCAAGCAGCTCCATTTGCAATATTGCCTCTTCCGGCTGTACCGGTTTTAAAATAAAAGTTTTTGTCTTTACTATCGATTCATCGACTTCCTCTTCGGTAACTTCGTATCCTTCCCTCATAAGTCCGGTATCACTCTGGCTGCTGCTCTTCCTTCCCCTGTCTATCAACTTGTCTCTGTATTTTTTAACCTGTCTCTCTAATTTACTATTGACTTTATCTACTGCTTCGAAGACATCGGTTCCCGAATCGGTTGCCCTTATAACGGCACCTGCCGTAAAAACAGTGACTTCAATAAGGTTATTTAAATTAATCCTCGGATTTTTCTCATAAGTAAATTTTATTTCCAGTTTTATTACTTTATCCAAAATCTTAACTATTTTATCTTTGATTTTCCTTTCCGCATAATTCCGGATTTTTTCATCTAATTCAATATTTTTACTTTTAATAATAAACTCCATCCTTTTCCCCCTGGTCCCCTGGACTTACTTAAAAAATTAATTTTGCAAATGTCCTGATTTGCCTAAGATATATTACTTTATGAATCACTTTATTACCACAACCTTTTTGGCTATGCGGCCCCTCTCGTCTTTTTCAAGTTCGAATTCCACTCTCTGCCCCTTTTTTAATGTTTTGAATCCATCGGACTCTATAGAAGAGTATTTTACGAATATATCTCCTGCTTCTTTTGATTCTGTTTCTATAAAACCAAATCCATTCTCAGGACTGAACCATTTTACGATTCCACTCGATTTTGACACTATGAATCCTTTCCCCTTGCAATAGTTAATAAATAAATTTTATCAGCACCTGCTCTTTTTAAAATACCGGAAATTTCCATCAGTGTACTTCCTGTGGTCCAGACATCATCCACCAGCAGTATATTTTTGCCATAACTGAGTGTGCAATTCTTCACTTTAAATGCTTCCTTTATATTATTTTTCCTTTGTATATAATCAAGCCCCTGCTGCTTTATTATTTTTTTTACACTTAATATATTACCAGCAAATGGAATTTTAATTAATCCCGATAATGATCTGCATAATATTTCCATATGTTCACCCGGAACCGTATCCATATAATCAATTTTCTCATGTTTATAATTTATAAAATATGCCCTCTCTAAGAATCCTGCAATAATTTCTTTCAGGTCATATATCTTATTGTATTTGTATTTCCTTATTATTTTTCTTATTTCTCCTTCATAAATAGTAAAGCTTCTATGCCTGTAAAAATGAAAATCCTCATTTTTGCAAAAACTGCACGATTCATTTCCGGAATCGATCCTGGATAACGGTCGGCCGCAATAATCGCATACCTGGTCACCGATTTCTTTGATTTTTGATATGCACCGCCGGCAGATTAATTCTGAACCGACTTTACCGCAAACAGCACATAAAGGTGGGATAAAAATATCTTTAAGAATATTTCTAAAATTTTGATTAACTTTCTGTGGTGTTTTCTGTATCAATATCAATTATCTTGTCGGACATGATTTTTACACTCGGATGGATTTTTATTCCATCCTTTATAATACTTCCGGAACCTATGACTGCTTTTTCCAGAATCGAAGCTTTATCTCTTATTTTTGCATCGTATCCTATGATTGCACCAATAAGTGAAGCATCTTTCCCTATATAACCGCTGCCCCATTTAATACCTCTATATAAAACTGCTCTTTCATCTACAATTGTATTGTTCCCCAGAATTATAGGACCAAAAAGTTTTGCATCTTTTTTTATTGTACAATTATCTCCCAGGCATGCCGGAGGAATAATTATCACGCCTTCCTCAATTTTACAGTTCTTCCCCATCCAGACCCCCTCTTTTATCTTTTTCCCTGGTATGCTGACTCTGACCTTACCTTCAAGTGCATCAAAATTACCCTGTTGATACTGGTCCAGACTTCCTACATCGTTCCAATATTGATTATGGCAGTAACCATAATATATAATATTTTTTTTCAATAAATCTGGAAAACAACTTTTGCCAAAATCACAAAATTGACCCCGGGGAGGTAAATAATTAAATATTTCCGGCTCGAAAACATATATTCCGCTATTTGCAAGGTTCGACTCCACCTCACCGCTTAAAGGTTTCTCCTGGAATCCTATTATTCTTTTATCGTTATCAAGTAAAACCACACCATACTGAGATGCATCATCTACTTCAGTTAAAATAAGTGTTGCAACACCACCTTTATCTTTATGAAATTTTACTGCATCCGTTAAATCAATATCAGTAAGGGCATCGCCGCTTATAACTAAAAATGTGTCCTTGCCAAAAAAATACTCAACATTTTTAACACCACCTGCTGTTCCAAGCAGTTCTTCCTCATAGGAATAAATTATGTTTACCCCCCATTTTGATCCATCCCCAAAATAATTTTTTATATCATCAGGATACCAGTGAAGGTTGCAAATAATATCGGTAAAATTATGTTTTACAAGGAGTCTTATAATATGCTCCATTACCGGTCTGTTAACTATTGGAGCCATTGGTTTGGAAATCAAATCCGTTAGCGGCCGGAGTCTGGTTCCGAGACCCGCGGCCAGTACCATAGCTTTTCTCGTATTCATTGTCATTCTGTTACCAATTTCCTTATTTATCCATCTTCAAGAATTTTGCCAGTGTCTTTTTATAAGGAGGGTAAATCACACCATTTTCAGTTATGATCGCAGTTATCTTATCAGCCGGTGTGACATCAAAAGCCGGATTTTCCACTGCCATAAAGTCCGGTATGATGACCTTCCCCAGAATCTCTCTCACTTCTTTCTTATCTCTATATTCTATAGGGATATTATCCCCACTTTTTATTTTCATATCAATAGTCGAAATCGGAGCTGCAACATAGAATGGTATCCTGTAATACTTTGCAAGTATCGACAGGGTCAGGGTACCTATTTTATTTGCCGTATCACCGTTTGAAGCTATTCTATCCGCACCAACCAGTACTGCATCGACATCCCCTTTTGACATAAAATATCCTGCCATATTATCGGATATAATAAAAAAGGGTATTTTTTCCCGATGAAGTTCCCAGGCAGTAAGTCTTGCTCCCTGAAGAATTGGCCTTGTTTCATCTACTATCACATTTGCTACTTTGCCTTCTGCGCTTAAACTTCTTATCACCGCAAGCGCCGTTCCATAACCCGATGTCGCCAGTGCACCTGCATTGCAGTGTGTAAGAATTCTGATGTTGCCTTTTATTTCTTTGAATATCTTCTTTCCATGATGACCGATTTTTCGGTTGATCTCGAGATCCTGCTTTTCGATTTCTATTGCCTTCTCGATTAATCTTTCCTTGATTTTTCCAATTTCAAGATTTTTACTTCTATCAAGGACCTTTCTCATCCTGTCCAGCGCCCAGAATAAATTTATTGCTGTTGGTCTTGCTCCGGATAGTAACTTTATACTCTCATCTATATGGCTGATAAACTTTTCTTTATTTTTTCCTTTAAATTTTAAAGCTGCCAGCGCAATTCCATAACCGGCAGCAACTCCAATTGCAGGTGCTCCTCTTACTACCATATCTTTTATGGCTTCTGCCACATTCTCCGCAGATTTGCAGCTTATATATGTCTCCTTAAAAGGAAGACTTCTCTGATCTATCAATCTTAAAACATGTCTTTCCCATTTGAGCGTGCATACTCTGCTGCCTGCCGGATAACGGTTTATGTCCCCATCTCCCATGAACTAAGGTACTCCTCCTGCTCGGGTGTTAACAAATCTATTTTGATCCCCATGTTTTTTAGTTTGAGTCTTGCTATATTTTTGTCGATATCTTCCGGAACTGAATAAACTTTTTTTGAAAGACTTCCACTCTTTTCAAAAATATACTTTGCACTTAAAGCCTGGTTCGCAAAACTCATATCCATCACACTTGCCGGATGACCTTCTGCTGCACTGAGGTTCACAAGCCTTCCCTCAGCAAGAACATATAACTTTCTGCCATCCTTCATATTATATTCTTCGACAAATGGTCTGACTTTCTTTTTAGATGTGCTATTTGCTCTCAGATAGTTCA
>Ga0315549_1002340_pt1 | contig 18162 bp, 8 predicted proteins | sample SalMarSW160200MG_FD_203101 | JGI IMG/M metagenome (GOLD analysis project Ga0315549, IMG submission 203101) | Salt marsh sediment microbial communities from the Plum Island Ecosystem LTER, Massachusetts, United States - Salt Marsh Sediment SW1601-200 ... | reverse complement strand
TCCAGGTACAGGTGCCACCATCGGTTGTCCAGTCACCAAAACTCGTCTCGAAGTCTTCCTCAGTCAAGACAACCGGCTCATTCGTTGTGGTAGCCGATGCTGGATTTGACCAGCCGGTTTCGTTCTGAGAGGGACTTGTATCGCGTGCTTTTACACGATAGGTGTATAATGTGCCGGGCTGAAGGTTTTTATCCTTATAGTAAGGATAGCTCTGCCAACCACTGTCATGATTCTGGTCGGTAACATTATTAAAATAATATTCGACGCCAAGCGGGTCGGAAGCGGTTGTTGCTATCATTGTAATCGAAGAGGCCTCGGTTGCGGTCGGTACAACCTTCCAGACAAGCGGGTCCGGCGTCGGAGCGCCACTGTCAGGAATATATCGCAGCCCGCTGAAGTCTTGTTCCACCTCGCCATCAGCGTATACATTTGCCGAGCCAAACGTGCTGTATGTGCTGTCCTCGTAGTTAGAACGCTCGTTAATTAAAGAACCCGGGTCTTCTTCCAAAGCAAAAACTTCGTCACTGCCGATACCTGAGTCAGGCTTGATTCCCTCCCCGGCTGGCCCGAATACATTGGTTCCGTTACTGTCGCGAATCGTTAACTGCCAGTTATTATTTGTAACTTTGAAATCCGAAGCAGTAATATACGTACCGCTGGCGATATCCTCGGCCTGTACATTAATCCACCACTTGCCGTTTTCCGGGTCGTAATTACTTAGGTCATCAGGCAGGTTCTCTGAAACAGTGATAATCGTACCGGACCTCAAGTCTGACCATATATCGTTGTTTGTTAGAATCAACGTTTGAATAGTCTGGCCTGCACCACCAGTATCATCGCTGATTCTTAGTCGCCAGTTGCGCATATCAAGGTGATCCTGTGTGACTACTAACTCAAACCAGTCACCTCCATTGCCCTGAACTCTGCCCCAGAATGTATCAGTCCCGCTATCCTTAAGATATTTCGAGCCTGATACAGCATTATACTCATTCAAAATGACAGGCAGTGGTTCAATATAGTTTTCCGCTGCCGGAGTTGGTGTGGTGAACTCACGGCGTGATTTAGTTCCATCAGGATACCTTCCATAAGAGATATCCATTGGAATGGGATCATAATTTAAGTAGTCGATGTTATCACCGCCACTCGTATAGAGACCTACAGAACCGCCTTCAGAGTTCAACGAGAAATTTGTGTGCAGTGGGCCGTCATTAGGCTCGGCATCCGCCCAGAAAATTATCCATTCACCGCTATTAAGTACCGTACTGGCAGGTATCTGCCATTTGGTCGGATTGGTATGGTCATCGGTCAGGTACATTCCTCCCAAGTCAATCGAGTTGGGCGAAGCGTTGTAAATTTCTACCCACGATTCATACTCGCCCTGTTCGTCGGTGTTAATCGAGCCGTTGAAGAGTAGAACTTCGTTTACCCAGAGGTCCAGCACGGACGGAGAGGTTCCGGCCATACTGTTTGAAGCACCCGGCGTACCGCCGGTTGAAGCACTGGCTGCCCAGTTTATAGCATTGTTATTGTTCTGAGAAATGTCAATAAGTTCCAACGACGGTCCACCGCCATCTGTGGAAGGATACCAGGGCAAGCCGTCATCGTAGCGAACTTCATCTATCACATTACCATCCAAGTCCTTAAGAACGAGATTTTCTCCACCGTTGTCCAGCTTGCCCCTGTATTGGGCCGCCACAAAAATGCCGCTACCGTATGTTGTTCGGAATTGCACGTCATTTTCAACTACAACTAAATAACTTTGGGGCAGTAAAACCGTACCCGGAGGGAAATAGAGACCAACTCCGCTAAGATTCCAGCCGGACATATCTACAGACTCGGTTGGCGAAGGATTGTAAAGTTCAATGAATTCGTCGTCATTAACGTCCGCAGGATGATACATAATTTCGTTTATAATAATCGGTGGTTGGTCGGTTTGTGCTACCGGGATTTCTCCGGCTACTCGATGGGTAACAAATAGATGAGTGCGCCGCACATCCAGATAATCATCCTTTAAATACTGTGCTGCCTTATCAATCTCCTGTCGTTCTCCATATGATCCCCATTCGGCAAAATCCATCGCTGCTTCAGTGTCCAATAAATTCGTAAGCTCATCCACTATTTTCTCGATTTTGCGCTGTGAATATGGCGTTCCTGGAACCTGAAGCCCCTCATCAATCACAGTACGCAGTCGGCGGAAATACATCTCGCGGATATCTGGTTCATCAAACAGTACGTCTATCAGACGATTCCACAAGTAATCATACTTCTGGTGTTCTTCATTTCCATATAAAGGGTGGCTTGGAGAAACATTTGTGCGACCTACAATACTGTCAACGTCAGCCCATATATCATCGTTCAGGACTGCCCCCTGGTAGTTTCGACCCCAGGTCAAGTCCTTGTCCCATGGCAACATGTACCAGCGCTGAGTACCTGAGTTATCGCGATATAAATAGTAGTTCTTGGCGATAGGGTCATTATCATGTATGGCAATGATTATTGACCAATAGTTTAATATGCGGGGAAGGTCGAGATTATCAAAAATGAAGTCTCTAAGGTCCTGGCCGGTAAGATTATTAATGCCGTCTAATAAGTCATGAAGGTCATTAAAGTCACTATTATCCGGATTATGCTTCTCGTAATAATTTGGTAGTTCATTAAGAGGATAGTAGCGACAATCAGATAGATTTCCGGTTGTGCCCTCATATTGTGATCCTTCCTCATCAAGGCCGTTCCGGTCAAAATAATCATCATCCGGATGCTCAAAATTCAAATAAAGTCCATAAAACTGGCCATTCTGGTATAACCGTACGGGAAAAATTCTGCTGGTAGGAGAACCGAAATCTCCAAACATATGGTATGACAAGTACTCGCGCATATAAGTTTTGTCTGCGTAGGAGGCCTGCATATTGAACTGGTCCACCGGTATATCAATATTAATATCTGGTGCGTAGAAATCATGCCCCTGAGGAAAATAAAACTTCCAGTTCTTCTTGGGCCATGTTCGACTTGAGCCTCCTCTTACGCGTACCCTGACTCCGTCGTAGAGTGTTCCATCGTAATAGACCAGTGCCGGTTCGATTTCGTTAGTATTATAATGAGCTAATGCATTGCTGTAATCGACAGGGTCTATAAACCAGTGAAAGATTGGCAGACCTGTTATTATTGATTCATCATCCTCGGTTACCGTGCCGGTGTAATTGACTGTGTCGTCATCACGCGGGAATCCCATCGTCCCTGTTGTTCCGTCAGCATCTATCCGATATCTAATCAGGGTATTAAGAGGTTGCGCTGAGATTGCTGCACCATAAATTCCGTCACCGGCATCACCATCACCGCTTAGCCCATCGTCCAGCATAGAAATTATAACAAGTGTGTTGAAGTTAATTATATAAGTCAAATCGACGGTATCAGCATCTTCCACTACAGCAGTAATGGTAATCGGTGTCTCCGGCTGAGCAGTACCGTGCTGAATGTTGCTAATCCACGGCGGCAAACCAGTCGCATTTACACTGTTGATGGCGCCGGCGGTGTGGCCTGCCGCGTCAGTTGAAGCACGCCAGTTGCGTGGTGTGTCGCCATCTAAAGTCGGGTCGATTCGCTCCAACGAGGGTCCCAGGCCATCAGGAGTTACAGGCCATGGCGGCAAATCGCCATAGGCCACCTCGTCAATAACGACAATATTGGCATCAAGTACTTCCAATAATTCGCCTGAGTTTCTGAGATTGCCGCCGTAAACATAATCCGGTGAGAAACCATACGTAGCCTGGAACTGATTTGCGTCTTTGGCCAGTACCAGATATGCATTAGGTCCAATAGATGCTCCGGCTCCGAAAGTAAAATCAATGCCGTTGATTTGCCAGTTTTCGAGATTCACCGTGCCGGTGCCGGTGTTGTAGAGTTCGAGGAAATCGCCTTCGTCGATATCCGAGACAGGATGATACATAATCTCGGTAATGACAACATCTGCAGCAGCAAAAGCTAACGGCACTACGAAAATGCACAAACAAAGTAAACCAAACATCGTTCTTATTCTTGCTGCTGTTAGTGATTCTTTCATCGCTGTTACACCTGTTTAGATAAAAAAGAGTTTTCTTTTATGCTCAATCCCCGTTTTTTCCGTTTTCCTTTTGAACTTTATTCACCAGGACTTTCGTCATTTGCTTCCCAGTTGAGCACATCATCACCGAAAAGATTTGGGTCAATTCGATGAAGGGACTCACCCGCCGCTTTATCAGGTTCTTTCGGCCAGGGGTCCAGACCCGGGAAATCTTTATGCTGACTGCCATCACTGTATCTGACGTTGTCGATACGGATATAAGCATGCGGACCGGTCGGCTCATTAGGGTCTTCCAAATCACCCGGCATCGAAATCTCCACATTTTCACCGTCGTTGCTGAGTTTTGTCCCATCCTCAAACGGGCCAAGTACTGGTGTATTGTAATCATAGAAACTATACCAGTCTCTAAAATCGCTCTCGTCATCTGTTCTTGCCACTATTAAATACCCGTTGGCATCTATCGAAGTGTGATATGGAAACTCAAATTCCGGCCCTTCTGTGAATGCCCAGTTAACATCACCGGGGACGCAAGGATCGTATACATATAGATTCACCGAATAATTCTCAATATTATGCAGTTCGACGTATTCGGCATCCGAACCATCGTTAGGATCGTACATAACCTCAGTAATAACAATCGGTCCAACTTTCGGATATGAGTTGGCCTGGCCCGGCGTGTTTGAGTCCATCGCCACAAATTTGACGTCACCGGTGCTTGTAGTGTAACGGCCAAACGAAACGCCGGTTTCCGAAGCGCCAAACTTTCTGTCATCACATACGTGCTTCGGATTAGAGGTCACGTCAGAAAAGGACATATATACAGTTTCGCCATTTTCGCTTAACGCAAATTCTTCATTATTTCCGTGATACACGTTAAAATGAGGGCGCTCATAAAAAACTATATAACCGTATGCATCGATTATCGTCCCATTGGGAATCAAATATTTCGTCAAAGGAGAATCACTGTCACTAAGGTACCAGCCGCTAATGTCAACTGGAACACCAGTAGTATTGTACAGTTCTATCCAGTCAGGTGCGTCGGCATGTGAATGGGCCATCACCTCATTAATTATGACTGAACCGAGCGGCAGGTTAGGTTCCTCCTGGAGCCAGTTCACTGCCAGCTTTCCGAGATCTAGCAAATTTACTTTACAGTCCCCATTCAAATCGCCCACGGGGCAGTCTTCTGCTAAAGCTGTAACAGTAATCGGCAACGGAAGAATGCATACGATAAGTAAACCAAATACTAATCTTATTTTTGCGGTCGTTGATAACTTTTTCATCGCTCAACTCCTATCAATTTTAATGCAGATAATCCATTTTGTTCTTCTGCACAAAATATACATGGCAACCACATACATCCTTGTGTGAGGGCGTAAGGATGAAATTAGAATGGGCATTCTAAAATCTACTCGCGTTTACATCCGCCTGCCCGTAATTATCATCCGTGATTGAAAATAAAAAACCAAAGCCCATAACGGCCTTGATTCTCTACAAGATCCCTTTTGTTCAGGAGGATTATCGATGCAATTACAACTATCTCTGATTTATAGAGACTGCGAACAAACCCTCCCTACCATATTTCCAAAAGCAACAACCGCAGTGCGGTATCTATCCTCACCAATCTCCTAAATATATAATCAATATTAAGCACATATGATAAAAGGCTAATAGCCCCAAAGTCAAGCAAAATATTCACTAAAACTAATTAAGAATATGCTATATGACATATCCGAGAGCAATTTCTACAATGTAACTGGAATTAGAAACAAAAAAGCCGAATTTGATTTAATATTTCCACATTCCATCTGGTCTTACCTGAAGTACTCCGGTATCACGATAAAAGGTTAGCATCGCAATTGTGTGATTGGTCAGGGCATCTGTGGCGGCATTTTGAGCATCAAACAGGTCCTCCTGAGCATCAAGCACCCGCCGACTGTTCGCTCGCCCGTACTGCATCAACAGGAGAGTGTTATTAAAGCGTTTTTGAGCCAATTTCAGGCTATCCAACTGCACACGGTAACGCTCAGCCGCTTCGGCCAGGTCACGGTAGGCCTGACGTACCTCCAATACAACAATATCCACTGCTTCTTCAAAGTCTCGTTGACGCTGGTTCAAAGCTATCAGAGCTTTGCGATACTCATTTGCCTCAGCCATTCGGTCCAAGGGTAAATCCAGTTCCAATCCAACGCCGGCAATAGAATCAGAACCTTCATAAGAATGAATGATATCAGAACTTGCCGTGAGATTTAAACCTGCACGCAGATTGTCTTCAGCTACTAGCACTTTTCGCTCGGCATCATAGACAGCATCGTTTATATTAGCCAGGTCCAGACGCAAGGCCAAAGCGGTTTCGATAACATCTTCCTCAGAAAAATCCATCTGTTCCTGGTTTAGTTGAAGTTGAGTACCAGATGAACCGGTGTTTATTTCGAGCTCATCAAGCACCCGTTTGTGTGTTTCCTTCAGTTGAGCGTAAGTATCCTGATTTGGTCGACCCTCCTGATTATAATTATCCCGGTCCGACTGGATAAGTTCAAGCAGTTTAAGTTCCTTTTCAAGCAGAGCTATTTCTTCTGTGGTCAATTCCTGCTTTGGCTGTTCTTTTCCAGCCTGCATAATCTTTGAAAAATCAAGTTCACCTAATCCCTGTACGCTTAAAGCAGCAAGTTCATTTTCGTCCAGTTTGAATCCCGTCGTAGTGGATAAGCCGAGGCTGATTTTGAATTCATCAATTGCCTGCTTATAGTTCTTCTGTGCCTGAATCAAACTGTCTGCCGCTTTAAGTTTCTCCTGTTGAATTCTATCCAGTTCGTAGCGCGGCAGGCGACCGGCATTAACGAGCTTTTCAGTCCGGCTAAAAATTTCGCCAAGGATTTCGTAATTATTCCCGGCGTTTTGTAAAAAGTCGTATTGCTGTAAGACAAGATAATATTGGCTGATAACCGAAACAACAAAAGCCTTGCGGAATCTATTGAAAGAACGTATCTGGTATACTGTATCACGTTCGGCCTGGGTGAGATTTTCCATGACGATTCTGCTGTCGCTACCACGGAGCAAAGGCTGGGTTATGGTAGAACTTACAAGAGTCGTCAGGCCGCTGCGCACATTTCCGGTCAGTATCTCAATCCAGGCCATTGTAACATTAGTACTGATTATGGCGCCGCTTTTTAACAGCCGGTTAAAGCCTATATTACTCTGTGCGCCAATTGCCTCATCATCACCATCTTTCGAATACCCACCTCCCGCTCCACCGAAGAATTGAAATTCAAACGCATGCCGCGCCAGCCTGAGGTCCAGCGCTTTGGTATAAAGAAGTTCTTTTTCCAGTTGGTATTGACGGTTACGGTCGGTGGCAATCGCTACCGCCTGGGGCAGTGTAAGTACGCCGCAAGCAGGTATGATTCTTTCGACTTTGATGTCGTTTGAAGAAGGTTCGACATCGCTAATCTTGTAGTTAGCCTTGCTTCCGAAATCATCCTGCCATTTCCGGTCAATGATATTATAGACCGTTTCATCGGCTTCGCTCTTGTAATCATGCTGACCACATCCGGCCAAAACAATCAACCCAGCGAAACCAGATATAATTAAGCATGTTAGTTTGGCTGCATCACAAATCATAAAAAGCCAAAAAAAATTGGTTTTTATTTCCATTATTGTCTGACTACTCGTATGGATTAGCTTCCTCAAGCCAATAAAATGCCATGATTGCAAAATCACTCATATTTACGAGGCAGTCGCCGGTTAAATCACCGTCAATTGTACATTCATATATTGTAAAAGGCCCGTTAGTGGTATCATAAACGTTGAGGTCAGCGGTATTTGTCAGACGAACCTTGCATTGCTCGGAATTAACTATAGGTACGAGCCAATCGAAGCTGCCGGTATTGCCAACGTTGGGCGGATAAACCTCTGACCAGCTACTTCCATTATCAATAGAAAATTCAATGAGAACGTTATCAATGGTTCCACCGGTTTGCCATGCAACGGGGTAAATAGTACCACCCATTATGATTTCCGAGCCGTCAGGGTCCAGCAGAGTAATACTGGATGGCTCGGCAATTACACTGCGTAATTCATGCAAATCCTGTCTGCCCCATTGATTGGCAGCGCCAAATGTGCTCAGCTTCTTGCCACTGTCGTAATCGGGGGAATCCGGTTCAATCAATTCATCTGGAGTCGCTTCGAGCCTGAATATCTCCGTATCTCCAACTCCACTAGGCGGGCTGACTCCTTCACCAGCAGGGCCGAATACCACGCCGCCGCCGGCGTCTTTTATCGTGAGTTGCCAGTTTGAATTGTCGACCGTAAAATTTGATGCTGTAATGCAAAGCCCGTTGGCGCTATTATTTGCTCGAACATTTATCCACCAGTCACCTGCCGCAGGATTATAGCTGACATCGTTCTGTAAATTCTCGGATACGGTGATAATAGTACCACTACGCAAATCCGACCAAATGCTATGATTAGTTAATTCGAGAGTCTTATCCCCCCCACCACCGTAGTCAAGATAAAGTGTCCAATTACGCATGTCGAGGTGGTCGGTGATTACTACTAATTCGAACCAGTCACCACCATTTCCCACGATACGGCCGAAATAAATGTCTGATGCCCGACCACCATCATCATCCGCAGATGAATCCCCTCCGTTAAGAAACAAGCTGCCGCTAACGGCGTTATACTCATTAAGAATAATATCGGCTCCAAAGGTACTAACCAGAAAACCCAGGGTCAGGCAAAGCACACAAAACTTTTCAAGCTCAAATATCTTTCTCTTCACCCTTTTACTCCTGTTGTTTATTGCGTGCCAGTATGTATTTTGAGGTTAGCGTCCGCCGGTACTTACTCGCCGACAAGGTAAGCTATAGGCCTCTTATCCCTACTGTTTCACCCGGCAGCAGTTTTAAGCCCGGCGGGATTTTTATCAGTATCGGCCGTCCCCACTGAGCAATGTTAGGATTCCGCCATAACCGCTGCGGCATAAGTTCCATAGTAGGACTGAGACTGACCACCTGAGAATTGGCAACCTGTGCCGGCTCCGTGTTTTTCACAATCTGTACTACCATCATCTCTTTAACTTTAGCCAGTTGTTCCTGGCCGATATATGCGACAATTTCGGTCGGCTCTTTTTCCGCAACAACAAGTATGGGGTCTCCTGCCAGGACAAACTCACCCGGTCTGCGTAAAACATCCTCGCCAGGCCTGCGCAAAGCCACCTGATTCGAATTGACCTGAATCTGAGTGACGATACCATCTACTGGGGATGTAATCTTCAACGCCTCACGCTGCACCGACAACTCGTCTATCAGTTTTTCCTGGACAGCTATCTGTTTACGTATTGCTTCCAAAGCACTGTCTATAGACGGGTGGACTGTCTTGAGCCGGCTGAATTCTTCACGACGTTGCCCGGCCTGCTCTAAATCCCGCTCGGCCTGGGCCAACAGATGCTGGTTTAATTCTATTTTTTTGGCCAGGGCATTATAAAGAGCTTCGGCTTTCTGCAATTCATAAGGAGGGATGGCATCTTCCTCAAGAAGTTCGGTGGCTATTTTTACTTCCACCGAAAGGTCCTCCATCGCCATTTTGTCGGTTTCTATTAACACCTTTTGCTCCAGTACGACAAGCCTGGCATTCTCCAGGTCAATATCATATCGTCGCTTCGATATGAGCACGTTATTTTCCATGTTGGCTGCCTCTGCAAGCATAGTATCCTGAACAGAAAGCAACTGCGCCATGAGATGTTCTATCTCCGCGTAAATTGTAGCTATTTGGGCATTTAATTGTGTGTCATCCAGGGTTGCCAGGACCTGTCCTTTGCTTACATCTTCGAATAATTCGACGGCAACTATCTTCAAACGACTGTCAACAGGAGCGGAAACCTGGTACATACGGCCTTGTGTAATTCCTAAAACCTGAACTCTTTGGCTGCGATGACGAAACAGAATGACCACACATGCCAGTGCCGCCAGCCAGACCAGAATCGGCACGACATGTAAATTCAAACGGCCAAATCGGAAAGTTGTGGTTCTTTTTCTCCTCACGCGTTTACTAAACCTCTAACAACTGCTCCTGCATTGTCAGGCTGATATTCTCAACTCCATCAATTTTCTCAAGCTCAGACAGCATTTCTTCGTTTTCATTAGCGTTTCGTACCATTAACTGATAAGCGTACTCGACATTGAGGCCGCCAACAGAACCGGCCTGTGCCGATATGAGCGTGAAATTACCACAGAAACGCTTAAGAATAACGAGAATCGGATGCTTGGGCTCGATATGACCGCTAAAGCTAAACCGCAAAAAACCGTTGTGCGGCCGACGCGAACCGAAACCTGCCAGATGCAGGTATATCGTAATCAGACTTAAAAGTATCGTGCCAACAATCGCAATCGAGTAACGCTGAGAACCGGCTGCCATACCAACTACCAGCGTACAGAAAATAAAAACTATGTCTCTCGTATCTTTGACTACATTACGAAAGCGGATAATAGCTAAAGCACCCATTAATCCAAAAGCAGTGATAATATTGTTGCCTATTACAGCCATAATTATGGCAACCAAAACGGTAATAAGCACAAGCGACTGCACGAAGGTTATTGAATAAGACAGGCCCTTGTGGGTAAAATAATAAACCCAGGCGAGAACCTGCCCCAGAATAAAAGCCAATAACAGCGACAAAAGCACATTTTCCGGCGTAAATATCCCGCTATCAGATCCAGCCCCGTCCAGGATTTCCCAAATCTGATTCATAGCTAATATATTTCTATCGGCACTTTAGGTGCACAGAATCTTAACGCACAAGCATGCTTAATAGAGCGCGCATATTTTGAGATTGATTGTTGGTGTAACTCCAGACATTTGACAACATAGCTCAGCCAAGCCGGGTAAAACTCTGTGAATTTAATTTCTAAAATTACACCCCTCATCGGGTAATAGTGCCATCCACCTCCATTAAGTGACACTTCAGCCTTTTTACTAATTTTGTAGGCGAGCTTGCGGTCAAAAGTAATACGAATCTTGTTGTCTAACAATCCTTCATAAGCCTCCCTTATATAACGAATCTGAACAACCGGTCTGGCGCAAACGCTGCTCACGTATAATTGAAATTGCCGAAGTACGTCCCTGTCTCCATTTCCATCCTGATATAACAAAGCTGGACACAATAGTAATTCTTCTACATTATGATGATCCACTTTTGCACGGTTCTTTATAATTATACGATTCATTCTGCGTTTGATCTCAAAGAAACTCGGAGAAGATGGGTCATCCGAATACCGGCGAACTCTCAACTTAAAACGATTCTTATGTCCATCAAGGCTTTCTCTACACAATAGCAAATCATGCGAATCAAGGTAAAGGCTCGAAAGCGGGTATGCACCGCCCGGCTGAACCTCACAATATCGATCAAGTCGTAAATGAGGTTTGACCAGCTCTTTGATGACGGCGGCCTGTGATTCGCTTATTAAATATTTTAATTCGTGGCGATTTACAAGTGATGGGCTGAATAGCTTGGCAGACGGGTACGAAGCTTTTGAGACTGTTTCTTTATCACTTGTAATAGAGTTTACAGGCATTGCCACTCAATTAATTACTGCTAAGCAAATAAAAAATATGTTAGTCCATCCTCAAAACTTATAAGCAACTGTATAATTAATAAAGGACCATAATACTTGGGCTCTTTCGTATCAACAAACTGTCTCCCTCTCCCGCTCTCCAGCAAGAAAAACTCCGTTCCACTCCCTAATTATCTGCAGGCGCTGAATAATCTGCCAAGTTAAAAGGATTAACTTTTTTATAGAGGTTTGAATCTACACAAGCCCGACACTTGTTAACCTCAACCTCGGATTACTATTCCACCTATGAGCTTATAGCGCAACACCTTATAGGATGTCATGCCCTATAAAGTACCATATTATAGCAACTTATGCATAAAAATCAAGCAAAAAATCCTATCCACCCTTGACCATGTAACTAAATAATGTAAACCAAAAACATGAGCATAACTTTAGATTTTGAAAGAAGTTATACGACTGAGTTTTTTTAGCAAATTTAGTCATTTTCATCAGAAGTCAATTATTACCAGATTCACGGCCGTTGTATGCTTATTATTATATATTTACGAATCCATATCCTTGCATTTTCAGGAACGACCGGAGCCCATTATTGACCCGCTAATCCGGAAAAGCTAGTCGCAGACCAGCAAAATCAGCTTTTACAAGACAACAAAAAACCATAAACTATTAACTCAATTATTGACATTTTAAAACAAGTCTGATATAATAATTTAGTGTCTGAAGGTTTGCCTGATGATTATTAGGCCATGTGCAGCATCTAAGAGGATGATTCTGGTGATGAAACAGGAGAGCATGCCTTGGAAACATTTGGCCTTCTTAGTTTTGCACACAACATAATCAAAGAAATCTTTCAAATCTCTTCCTTTGTTCGTGTACCCATAAAGGATTTAGAGATGGTCAAAGTGATACGTTTGTAACCCAATAATATAATCCTTAAGGTAAGATGTTTATAGCAGCTTCTAAACAAAGACAAATCTTAACAGTAACTGGGGCAGTGCTCTTAGTCTGTTTTGTCAATAATGCAATCGCCTCTGGGGAGTTAAGAATAATGCCTCTCGGTGATTCAATAACGAAAGGCGCCGGTTCTTCCTTTTTTAATGGTTATCGTAAACCTTTATACCTGAAGCTCATAAATGACGGTTATGTTATTGATTTTGTTGGCACTCAAACAGAAGGTGATTTTGCAGACCCGTACCACGAAGGCCACGGCAGCTGGTCAGACTACGACATCGCCTGGGGACAAGTGGGATATCCTACCGATGGTATTTATGCTTGGTTGGAACAAAATCCGGCGGATATTATCTTGCTTCATATCGGAACAAATTATTTAGACACCGATCCAAACGATGTCGAGGACATTCTGGATGAGATTGACAGATACGAATCCGATTATGGCACGGAAGTCATAGTCTTGGTAGCTCGCATAATCAAAAGGGGCGGCTATGAGGGGATAGTGACAATCTTTAACGACAACGTCCAGGCAATGATAATGAGCCGTATCGGCGATCCTAATAATCCTGCCTATCCCGACAAAATCATCCCGCCCAATGATGTGGATATGGAAAATGCTCTTGTCTACCCCGACGATTTCTATAATTCGGCCCATCCGAACGATGATGGATATGCCAAAATGGCCGATGTCTGGTATGACGCCCTGGTTGATTCGTTAACAAACGGCAAAACACTTACAACCTCCTCTACACTCGGCGGTTCTGTAACAATTCCCGGTGAAGGTGACTTCTTTTTCTTTAATGACCCGAATGCTACTATCTCAGCTACAGCGGATTTATATCATCACTTTGACGTATGGACCGGAACTGCGGTGGATGCCGGTAAAGTAGCCAACCCCTGTGCAGCAAATACAACTGTGCTGGTGGATGCAAATTATACAGTAGTTGCGAATTTTGAAGACTCTGCTCTGTATACTAAATCATACGAGGAGGAAGTAGAAGAAGACAATCCTATCATTTGGATAAGGTTTGACTCTGATATAGCTGTGGACTCTAGCGGTAACGATAACATCGTTATGTACGGTGGTAATGTAAAGCTTAAAGAAAAGGTTGGTGGATTCGGCCTGACAGCTATTCAGGATTCTAACGAAGAGCGCATCGGTACCTTTGCTGCAGCAGTGACTGATCATGATATTGGTTCGATGGGCTACGCCGAACATGGCCCACAGTATTCACTTATTGACGGTAACGATATGACAATAGAGTTCTGGTATAAGTCTCTGGAGCCAGGTATTAATAATCAAGCCACGCAGTATGCTATGATGTGCCACCAGATCGGCCCATGGACCAACGAGCCTAATGCTCCGTGTATAGGTACAGCCGACGGGCAGATTCGTGTCTTTGGCAGTATTCCGGATGTGGATCCCAACTACGGAGAAAATGTCTTTTATACCGGTAAGTATCCTTACGATCAAAAGTGGCATCATATAGTTGTTATTTATCAGCAGGAGTATCAAGGTGAGCCAAACACGATGCATATGAAAGTGTATTTCGACGGTGGTCCGCTTGGAGGCGCCAGCCAAAGTGGTGTGGGTGAAAAGACTGTCACCGGTCCCGGTGCAGGATTTGCCACTGACGTACTGTTAAACCATATGATGCTTGGTGCTTTTAATGACAGGGGATGGCCCTACGCCAGTGTTCCCGGTTACTATGACGAGTGGGCTATATATGACTATCCCCTTGATGCTAACAAAATTCTGGATCATTGGAGGGCCTGGCAGCCGAAGACTTGCAAGGATGCTGTGGAAAAAGGATTGATTCATGTTGCCGACAGGAACAAAGACTGCAAGATAGATTTCTTTGATTTTGCTGTGTTTGCCTTAGACTGGGCACTATGTAATGATCCAGGAGGCGGCACAGGTTGTTTACCTAACTGGTAAGGAACGATGTTAATGACCGGCCAAATAAGCCTTTACAGAACTGCAAAAAACATAAACTGTCGACTCTACTATTGACATTTTGAAACAATTCTAATATAATGATTCGGTGTCTGAAGGTCTGCCTGATGCTTATTAGGTCATGTGCAGCTTAAAAAAGGATGATTCTGGTGATGAAACAGGAGAGCAAGCCTTGGAAACATTTGTCGTTCTTTGTTTTATACACAACATAATCAAAGAAATCCTTCAAAACTCTTCCTTTTTTCGTGTACCCATAAAGGATATAGAGGGAGGGAAACTTATACGTTCGTAACCCAACGGTATAACCCTTAAGGTAAGATGTTTATAGCAGCTGACAAAAAAAGACTAATCTTAACAGTAACTGGAGCAGTGCTCTTAGGCTGTTTTGTCACTAATTCAATCGCCTATGGGGAGTTAAGAATAATGCCCGTTGGCGATTCAATAACGAAAGGTACTGGTTCTTCCTTTTATAATGGTTATCGCAAACCTTTATACCTGAAGCTCATAAATGACGGTTATGTTATTGATTTTGTTGGCACTCAAACAGAAGGTGATTTTGCAGACCCAAATCATGAAGGCCACGGCAGTTGGGCAGACTCCGACATCGCCTGGGGTCAAATCGGATACCCTACTGATGGTATTTATGCCTGGTTGGAACAAAATCCGGCGGACATTATCTTGCTTCATATCGGAACAAATTACTTAGACACCAGCCCGGACGATGTCGAAGATATTTTGGATGAGATTGACAGATACGAATCCGATTATGGCACGCAAGTCATAGTCCTCGTGGCCCGCATAATCAAAAGGGGCGGCTTCGAGGAGATAGTGACAATCTTTAACGACAATGTCCAGGCGATGGTAATGGACCGTATCAGCGACCCTAGTAACCCTGCCTATCCCGACAAAATCATCCCGCCTAACAACATTGATATGGAGAATGCTCTCGATTACCCAGATGACTTCTATGACTCGGCTCATCCAAATGATGATGGTTATACCAAAATGGCCGATGTCTGGTATAATGCTCTGGTTGATTCGTTGACAAACGGAAAAACTCTTACAACCTCTTCTACACTTGGCGGTTCTGTAACAATTCCCGGTGAAGGAGATTTCCTGTTCTTTAATGATCCAAATGCTACTATCGTAGCTACACCCGATTTATATTATCACTTTGAAGTGTGGACTGGGACTGCAGTAGACGCCAATAAACTAACCGACCCGTGCGCCGCAAGTACAACTGTTCTGATGGATGCTAACTATACGGTTATTGCTAATTTTGAAGCCAATCCGTCGGATACAACACCTCCAACTCCGAATCCGATGACCTGGGAGTCGATACCAACAACAATAGGTTCGACCTCAATTACGATGACGGCAACAACCGCCGCTGATGATAGCCCGCCTGTAGAATACTATTTTGAATGTACAACCGACGACGCCAACAGTACATGGCAAACCAACACGACTTACGTGGCTCAAGATTTGGCTCCCTCGACCCCATATACATTCAGAGTCAAGGCCCGTGACAGCTATCTGACTCCGAACGAAACGGTCTTCTCGGACCCTGAATCTGCCACTACTGAGGAACCAAACAACATCGAAATCATCGGTTCATGGGTCTCAGGACTGACGCACACGAAAAAGGATGGTTTAGGCCGTGCTTTGATATTTATCGCACACGCTGAGTGTAACGACCTTGTTAATCTAAATTCAGTTACATATGGCGGCCAGCCGATGTCTTTAATAATTGAAGATAACAACGGAACCGCCAATGCCCAGGCTTATGTTGCGGCATATATCCTCGATGAGGCTGGTATTACCGCTGCAACCAGCGACACATTCGTTCCTACATGGAGCACAACTCCGCTTGAATACTCATACGCCAGCGTATTCCTCACAAACGTTAATCAAACAACTCTAATCGGAGCAACCGACAGCAATGGCTCGCCTAGCGATACTCCAAATCCAATCGCAACCGGCGCCCTTCCAACGAGTGACGGAGATATGGTTATTGTTGCTGCGACAGCCGGCTACTCAGGCGACTATACAGTAAACAATGGATTCAGCAAAGGCTATGAAAATGACATGGCTTCGTCTATTGGTGTAGCTGGCTATAAATCCTCAATAGGAGCCGATGAAACACCAAGCGTAACGCACGAAGGATCATATTTAAACCGTCAGGTCATTATTGGTTTTGTAGTCCAGGCCGGAGAACCAATCATAACTCGTACACTAATTACTTCCTCAACCGCAGGCGGTTCTGTAACAGTACCGGGTGAAGGGGCATTTATTTATGACCATGCTGAAGATGCCAACTTGACAGCAGTAGCTGACCTTAATTACCATTTCGTCAACTGGACGGGCACTGCTGTAACGGCTGGAAAAGTCGCTGACCCTAACTCTGTTGTCACTACCGTTACTATGGATGCCAACTATACCGTGGTTGCTATTTTTGAGATCGACCAAAAAACTATCTTCGGCTATGTTAGCGAACCTGATGCAAATATACCCGTTGAAGGTGCTTCGGTGGCCGCGGACGCAGGTGGTGGGTCAGACACAAGCGACGCCAACGGTTATTACCAATTAAATGTGGATTGGGGATGGTCGGGTACGGTTGAACCAAATAAAACAGGTTACACATTCGAGCCGTACTATATTGACTACAATAATGTTATTGTTGACCAGAATGACAACTATGCCGCAGTACTGGAGACATTTATTATCTCTGGATACGTTGTTGAATCTAACACGCTCACACCTCTCGAAGACGTAGTATTGAACCCGGATAATAACGGTGGTTCATATACAAAAAAATACTACGGAGGTGGTTCTGATACAACTGATTCCAACGGGTATTATGAGGTACTCGTTGATTATAACTGGTCCGGTAAAATTGCGCCTTACAAATACCTTTGGGCTTTTGAACCTAACAGTATAATCTACTCCGACGTTAATGAGAACATAGCAGAACAACAGGATTATCTTGGTACACAGTATGAATACATTATCACGGGCTCTATCAAAAACTACTGCGATGCGCCGATTAAGAATGTGTTCGTAGACGCAAACAATGGCGCTGCTTCATATATAAGCGACGTGAATGGACATTACGAGATTTGGATTGATTCCAACTGGTCCGGCACAATAACACCCAGCAAAGCTCACTATACTTTCGACCCTAACGATAGATCATACACCAATGTTCTTGGGGACATAACAAATCATGACTATTTAGCAGATGATATTTATGACCTCGATTGCGATGGTTCTATCGGCCTTGAAGATGTCAATGTAATTAGTGAAAACTGGCTTTCCGTCGGTGAATTTATCCCCGGAGACCTTTACAAAGACGATGCTAACACGGTCAACTTTTTTGATTTTGCTGATTTTGCTTCCGTTTGGGAAGATTAACACAAGTCAGAGTTCGACCTTCACATTTACAACCAGATTATCTGAGTCACCGGATAATATGTCTGACGTCCCTTACGGGGGCTCATTGACATTGCTAACAAAGTATTAGCTGACTAAATACGGCCTGCAGGAATAATCCTGCAGGCCGTATTTTCTTAACACTTTACCGTTAATTATTCGGTTGATATTACCACGCCAGGCCAAGCTCGGCT
>Ga0315549_1002339_pt1 | contig 18185 bp, 17 predicted proteins | sample SalMarSW160200MG_FD_203101 | JGI IMG/M metagenome (GOLD analysis project Ga0315549, IMG submission 203101) | Salt marsh sediment microbial communities from the Plum Island Ecosystem LTER, Massachusetts, United States - Salt Marsh Sediment SW1601-200 ... | reverse complement strand
ATAAAGATTCAAAATACTGGTGAAAATTATTAATAGAAATAAGGCAACCAGGCTGATATAGAATATACTATCTGATGAAAAATTTTCCGTTAGATAACCTGCCGTATACTGAAAAATAATCACCCCCATAAAGCCAAAACTATTTATTATACTGGTAATAGAACCGGAATAACGAGAACTTTGCTTTATACCTAAGGAAAGAGAAATAGCAGCTATACCTGAAAAGGAAAAATTAAAAAGTAATATAAAAATAATTTTTAGAATTAACTGGTCCAGGAAAAAGGAAGTAAGCAAAAAAACAAAAGCCAGTATTGAAAAAAACTGCATTAATCTTTTTTTGTTGAATTTACCTACTAAAGAACTTTGTACAAACATTCCAATACTGAAAATTAGAAGGTTTAAGCTGAGTATTAGAGAACCGATAGTTACCGGAACACCTAAACTTTTAAAGTAGGTGGTAAACCATGCTCCAAAAGAAAATCCTAATCCGAAATGTAAAAAACTAATAATTCCACAAAAAATAATAATTAAATTTGACAAAAACCTGCGATTAGTGGAAAGGAGGCTCATAAAATTTTCTCCGCTTTTTTTATTATCAAAACCCTCAAGTTTGAGTGATAATATCAGTATAAATAAGAATACATTTATTAATGCTACGAATAAAAATATGTATCTCCAGCTTATGTTTAGAAATAAAATGCCGCTAACTAAAACCGGGGCGAGAAAAGCTCCTATTAGAAATCCTATATTTAATCTTATTATTGTTTTGCTTCTATTTAGCTCGAAGTTATCGCTAATTATAGAAACGGAGTTTATAGAAATTATTCCCCAGGATAACCCGAATACGATATAACTTAAAGTAAAATAAATAAAATTGTTTGAGAAGAATAAACTAAAAAAACTAACTGTAAATAGTATACTGCTCCAGGTAAAAATATTCTTTTTTCCAAATTTTTCTAAAAGAATTCCTGAAAATAGGCTTGCCAGCAAAAGCCCAAAAGCATTTAATGATAAGGTAGAGCCAACTATATTTAAATTAACCTCAAAGCTATCTGCCAGTACGGGAATTAGGGGTCCAACAATAGAACCTCCAAGTCCAACTAAAAATAATTGTGTGAAAAATAATAAAAATAACTTTTTTCGAGCCATTAGATTCTAAATTATAATATTATTAATGAAGAATTTATAGATTATTATGAATTATTGGTACAAATATTTTCAATAAAATTAGCCAGGATTTATTTGAGCTCTATATTTTTGGAACCCTATAATATTTTAAGATATCTTTAACAAATGTATCTCGGGGTGCCCCGGCTTGCGAAATTTCGAACCAATTTTTAAAGGAATTAACTAATTTAAAGGTTATTTTGAGGAATTGAAAAGTCTTGTATGACTGTTGATAGCAGAAGAAGTTCAAACCAATATTTTACTGTTGAGTGAAGATGTTTTTATACCAGGATTGAACTTACAAGTCTAATTATTAACCCATTATTCTGCATGCTATATTTATCCTTGCTATAAGGTGTGATATTTTAATACCTGGTGTCATGTATTCTTAGTATATGATGAACTTTCTGGCATAAAATCATGGATTATGCCCCATTTCTCTATACGATCCAGTGTTTTTTGCTTAGCATGAAAGTGAACATAAATCGGTGCTTTCTGAAAATTCTGGTTTTTTGCAAGAAAAGATTTATCACCATAGCAAAGAGCTTTAAGGACTATAGGCATATAATACCTGAATATTGAATCACGCCATTTTGCAGGGCCCAGAGCTATGCCTCCACTACAATGACAATGGATATCCAACCTAATTTGCTCCGTGTTTTGCCATTCTCCCAAAACCTCATCGCGCATTAGTTTAGAATACAAATTTGAAAATTTTTTATAGTCATAGTTTGATCCTATAGAAAGGAAAAGATCACCGGTAATATCAGAATGGGTAAGGGTATATTTTCGTGGGAATATCGGATTTTGAGTATTTTCTTTATCATCAAAATGAACATGAAGTTTTTGGGGATTAAATTCTGACATTAATTACTCTACTATTTATGAGACATAATCTTAATCTGCAAGATTCATTTTATTATACCTACTTTTTTAAAGAATGGTAAATCATTACTTATTAAGTTTGCAGATTACTCTTTTTATAATCGATTATAAAACTTAAATTAATATTAGGGAAGTTGGCCACTTTGATTAGTTCACAGTATGGCTGGGGAAGGTTGCGAAATTTCGAACCTTTTTTTAAAGGAATTAATGAATTTAATTGAAGTATTATAGCCTTAAAGTATAAAAATATAAGTATTCGAATAGCTTTTGGAATTCTGCTAAATACAGTAGAAATTCTATCATAAAAATATTTAAATCAGCCATTAGGGTAATGGCTGATTAATAAATTATCAGACTGTCAGATTTTATGCTTTTTTCTTATCAACTGCTCCGATAATTATGGCAATAATTCCTATTACTATTTTAACAATAGAATGCCATAATGGTTCAGAACCTAAAGCAATTCCAGGAATTACTGCTAGAACTCCCATTGCTGCTACAAGTATACCCAAGATTATTAATGCAATTTTACTCATCGCTCCTCCTTTGTATATTAAACATATATACATATAAGACGAATATAAAAAAAATAGTTTCGTAAAAATTATTTAAAAAGTAATTTATCTTATTATGGAAATTGATCACTTTGCTTGGTGCACAGTATGGCTGGCCCGAGTTGCGAAATTTCGAACCAATTTTTGTGTGAGTTAATTATTTTTAAAAAAATATTTAGTAGTTTTTTTATCTCTTAAATCTTTTTTTAAAATAAAAAATTAATTTATCATCAATACTATGCAAACTACTGATTTTGTTTTTTTCAGATTCTATAATTCGTTTAAAATATCTTTGCAATAAATCGCCAGCGTACCTTTTGCATATATTTTCTATATTGATCGCCAAATTTCTGTAGAAGATATTCCTCTTCTTTAAGTGCAATTAGCACAGCTAGTAAAGAAAATATAACCGATGGTATAAGCATCCATATAACTCCCCAGGCAATTAAAACACCAAAAAACGCAAGGATCAATCCCAAATACATGGGATGGCGTATTTTTGAAAATATACCTGTTGTAACAATTTTATCAATCTGTTGTGATTTATCATGCGCTTGCTTATGAATTCTGTGGCAATATAAATGTAATAAGAAACCGAAAGCAGCAATGAGGCCACCAATAATATTCGAATAAGGGGAAAGTGGTATTTTAATCCAGTTAAACACCTCGCCGAATGCTCCTATAATAAGTATGATTAAGAACCCAATTGAAAAAATAATATTGGGTTTAGCAAGAAGAAAACGATTTATTGTAGTTTTGCATTTCATAGATATTTCCTGTATGTATAAATTTTATTAAAAATATATGGATTGTATAATACATCAATTATAAACATATTTAAACAAGATAAAATAAAGCATTTAACTTATATTTATTTTAAAATAAATTGCATATATTTTAGATTAATTAGCATTTGGCTGCCCCGAGTAGTGAAATTTCGAACCAATTTTTAAAAGCATTAATTGATTTAAAGAAGATACTTATAATTAAATGTGCCCAGATATTTTAAACACCCATAATTTATAATATCCAAAAGAATTCTTTTATAACCTTAGACTTTTTTACAGAATTACCATGTATCTAAAAATCTTTTTAATTATATATATTTAGTTAAATTATAACTTGACAAAATATATTTAACTACAATATAATTAGATAAAATATATTTACTAAGGAAGTGGATGCATGAATGAAGAAAAAGCAATTAAAAAGTATATACCCATGACTGAAACGATGTTTTTTATCTTATTATCATTACAGCAGGAACACCACGGATATGGAATAATGCAGCATGTTAAACAGATAACAGAAAACAGAATTATTCTTGGTGCAGGAACAATATATAACAGTCTTTCAAGGCTTGAAAAAGACGGACTAATTAAGACACTATCTGAAGACGACCGAAGAAAAAACTATATCACGACTGAACTCGGTAAAAAAATATTGAAAGTGGAAGCTAATAGAATTATCAAACTTTATGAGAATGTGAAATCGCTATTGGAGGAACCAATATGAAAACAAAGAAAATAGTATTTTTCCCGGCTTTTAAAAGGGTTGTTCCCTCTGATTTTGAAAATTGGCTTGAAAACATGGCTGCAAATGGATGGCATATTGAACGTGTAAGGCAATGGAGTTCAATCATTATGATATTTATAAAGGGTGAGCCTAAGAAGTGTCGTTTTGTGTATGATGTTCACCCAATAGTTGCTAAGGACTATATTTCAACATATGAACAATTTGGATGGGAAAATTTGGGTCGCATGGCAAGTGTAAATATATGGCGTATGGAGTATAAAGATGATCGGCCTGAAGCTTTTACCGATAAGGATAGTATAGCAAGTCGTAATAACCGGACTATAGCAGCAGTGTCTGTTTCTTTTTCAATATTTTTGTTTGGTGTACTCGCAATGTCCATAGCTCTTATTTTCTTTCCTGATAAGGTTTCAGCAAATGACCGCATGCAGTTAATCATTGGGACAGTATTTTTTGCTGTACTGGCAATTCTACTTGGCTTTGTAATGTTATATATCTACAAAGGAAGTAAAAAATAATAATAATTAAAAGCTTTATGTTGCTAGAATGGGTTGCCCATTAATTGGTGAAGAGCCAAAAAGTGGCTGGCCCGGGTTGCGAAATTTCGAACCGGTTTTTGGAGGAATTAATTAGGCTAAAATATTTCTTAAAATTTTAAATTAGTTATACAAAGATATGAAATAACTAATTATATTCAACTGAACAACCCAAGTTATATTATTCCCCTACGGAAAAGCAATAAAACCACAATAATAATTATAATACATACAATAATTACCCATGACCACGGATTTGCCCAATTTGGTGCAAATCCCAATCCTGATTCTCTAGGGATAAAAATATTGCTATCCTCTTTGTTATAATAGAAGAATTGGCGGCCTTTTTCTTTTTTGTATGAAGAAATTTCAGCCCGGGTCCATTTCCGTTTTGTCATATCCTGATAGGTCCTCTTTCTCTTTATTATTTGTACCAGTAACATTTTATACAATAAAAATCTAATGAGCAATTAACTTAGAAAGTTTTTATAATTATTATAATCTTGATTTAAATGGCTGCCCAGGGTAGTGAAATTTCGAACCGAATTTTAAATGAATTAATTAACTTGAAAGATTTTTTAATAACTATATAAAATAGATGTCTACTTTGGCTGGGGACAGTGGACAAAGTTAGAACCACTTTATTAAGCTTAAATGAGGATATTTTTATACCAGAATTGAGTTTTTAAGTTTACTGATTACCTCTTAATCCTTCTACAGTATCTAAAATAGTAAATTAAATCTGAATATTTTCTTTTTAAAACACTAAAATCATTTATCACCTCATAGGTAAAAATTATCCCATATATCATATATAATAAAAAAGTCTCTACTCAAATTTAATAAACCTAAATAGAAAGAGGTAAAAAATGAATAATCAAAGAAATAGTGATACAACCTTAAAACCAACCCGTATTAGTGCTTTAAGTGATGGTGTGTTTGCCATTGTCATGACTCTGCTGGTTATCGAACTATCAGTCCCAATAGTATCAAAACTAAAGGCATCAGAAGAACTTGGGGGAATGCTAATGGAGATGTGGCCAAAGTTTTTTGCCTTTGCCATAAGCTTTTTAATACTGGGCATACTCTGGTTTATACATCAAAACCAATTCCGCTATATTAAGCGCTCCAATGGTATATTTTCCTGGATAAACATATTTTTCCTAATTATGGTAGCTCTTGTTCCCTTTTCAACTGCACTTATTGGTGAATATCACATATATTCAAAAATAGCAGTCGTATTCTACGGAACTAATGGATTTTTAGGTATGTTAATGTTAAACATTGTATGGTGGTATGCCTCTAAAAATTACCGTTTAATAGATAAAAAAACAGAACCGAAAACAATTAAGCAGATACAAATAAGACTTATAGTGTCTACTGCGATATTTATACCAGCTATTGCCCTATCATTTGTAGATCCTCTTATAAGTATTGCCCTATATGTTTTTGATTCATTATTTGGGATTATAGGTACTATGATTTGGGGAGGTAAAGACTCCACATTATCAGCAGAAAAGCTCCAAAGTATAGCTTAATAAATTATAAATAGAAATATTTAAGATTTATTCTTTTTAAGATATTTGCGACACAGTTGTCTTAAAGTGGTTGCCCCGAGTTACGAAATTTCGAACCAATTTTTAAATTCAATTATTAAATTAAAGAATTTATTTGGAGACAGATAATCTCAAATATAATACTATTAATAAATTTTAACAATCCTTTGTCTATTCATAAATGGTAATTGTAGTATTATAATTGAAGGAAATTATAAGGAGTTAAATTATGCAACTTATACCAGTATTTAAAATAGGAATACTAAATGCCTGGATTTTTATACTTTTAGTTCTATTGCCCCTTCTCTTAGTTGGTTTATTCCGTAGAGGAGTATTTGAAAAAACAGATTCTATTCACGCTTCTATTCTTACTACAAGGGAGAAAAAGATTTTCATTTTCTCAAAGGTAATTTTGTTTTTAGTCTTTATCTACTCTGTTTTTCTACCATTAAAATTAGAGACGGTATGGTTTTATATAGGTCTTCCTATTTACTTGCTGGGATTAATTTTATATATAATTGTCTGGGTTAATGTTACCACCAGCCCGCCTGATAAACCCGTTACCAAAGGGCTATATCGTTATTCAAGACATCCTATGTATGTTACTTTCCCACTAATATTTATTGGTACAAGTATAGCTACAGCTTCATGGCTTTTTTTAGTGCTTTCCATAATGCTTATAATTACACATTTTTACAATGGAACTATTGAAGAACGTGAATGTCTTGAAGCATATGGGAAAGCGTATCAAGAATATATGAACAAAACTCCAAGATGGTTTGGGATACCAAAGTCATAAAATACAAGATATGGCTGGGGAGAAAGGATTCGAACCATAAATAATTTATCAATTGTTATATAATATAATTATCATAAAAATCTTAAAATGGTGTCCCTGGGCAGATTCGAACTGCCGACACCAGGATTAGGAATCCTGTGCTCTATCCTTCTGAGCTACAGGGACACGTTGTGACAGAATATGGTTAAATACAACCAGAAATACTAACAAAGCAGACTATCTCTGTCAAAAGTTCAATCTTTTAAAGACATTTTTATAATCTCGTCTACAAGCTCCTCAAAAGACAAACCTGCTGCTTCCGCTGACATTGGAAGTAGACTGGTATCTGTCATACCGGGAGAGGTATTCAATTCGAGAACATAGGGAATTTCTTTCTTCGTATCCATAATAATATCAACCCTTGAAAGTTTGGTACATTTGAGTGCATTATGTACCGCCATAGCTACTTCTTTCATTTTTTTATTAGAAGAAGCTGAGATTCTGGCCGGAACGAAGTAGTCGGTTTCCCCTATTTTGGATCTTGATTCGAAGTCAAAAAATTTCTTTTTAGTTACTATCTCCACTGCGGGAAGAATTCTTGGTTTTTCTTTTCCGATAATACTTACTGCAAGTTCCACACCATCTATGAATTTTTCCAGTATTACCTTTTTGCTGTAGCTTAAAGCGGAAATTATGGCTTCGGGTATACTTTCTTTATCATTTACTATCCTTATACCAAGAGCAGATCCCTGAGCGGATGGTTTTACTACCAGCGGCAGGCCTATTTTTTTTGTTATTAAGGGCAGCAGCTTTGATGAACCCAGTTCCCGGAATGAACTTGTATTCAAAAAATAAAAAGGCGGAGTCGGTATATCAAGACTCATAAATATTTGTTTTGAGATTATCTTATCAAAACTTAAGACATTAGGATAAACACCCGGGCCCGTATAAGGAATATTAAGTACTTCGAGAATTTCCTGTATGGTGCCATCCTCTCCGTCTTTTCCGTGAAGTGCAATGTAAGCAAGATCGATTTTTTCCGAATTCAAATTGTCCACTATAGATTCATTTATGTCCAGTTTTATGACATTGTGACCAAGTTTTCTTAAAGCATTCGATACTCTCTGACCGCTTTTTATTGAGAATTCTCTTTCAAGAGATCTTCCTCCCATAAGTACGGCAATATTTTTTTTCATTTTTATCACTCTTTTATTAATTTGATATTTTTTTAAATTTTTTATTTAAAACTTTTGTATAGTTTTATTTTATCTTTTATTATACCTGCTAAAATCTTAATGCCCTTTTCAATTCTTTCGGTATTTTCAGTGCAAAAAGCTAATCTTGCCTCATTGGTTCCTTTACCATCAGCATAAAAGGCGCTTCCGGGAACATAAGCAACATTATTTCTGACAGCATCGGCTAAAATTTCTTTGGTATTAAGATAATGAGGAAGTTTTAACCAGATGAAAAAGCCTCCCTTTGGAGCTGACCAGCTGGTTCCTTCCGGAAAATTTTCTTCCAGAGTTTTGGTCATGGTATCTTTTCGTTTTGCGTATATTTTTATGAATTCATCAATATTATTTATCCATGATGGGTCCGAAAAGTATTCGTAAGCAATTCTTTGCGAAAAGGTACTTACACATAATATGCTTGATTGAACCCCAAGTATTATTTTTTCCAGTATTGGATGAGGGGCCACAATCCATCCTATTCTGAATCCCGGAGCAAAAAGTTTTGACATTGTACTTATGTAAATGACATTATGGCCATCGCCTTTACTATCAAGTTCCTTAATAGTAGTGATAGGTTTATCTTTATATCGAAGCATTCCGTAAGGATTGTCCTCAAGGATCATAATATTATGTTTCCTGGCAAGTTCCAGAACCTTTTTTCTGCGCTGGAGACTTAGAGTCACTCCGGAAGGATTAGAAAAATTGGGCACAAGATATATAAATTTTATTCTGGCTTTTTTATCTCTTAATTCTTTTAATTTTTTCTCCAGGATAGAAGTATCAATTCCATTTTGATCTATCGGTATGCCGATTATTTTTGCTTCGTATGATCTAAATGAGTTCAATGCTCCCGTATATGCCGGTGATTCCGTTATGATAATATCGCCGGGATCAATGAATATTTTGGCCAATAGATCCAGTGCCTGCTGCCCGCCTGTTGTAGTTATTATATCTTCTTCTACTGTATCAAGACCCTCCAGCTTCATAACTTCAATTAACCTGGTTTTAAGAGGATAATATCCTACAGACTCGCCATATTGAAGGCTTATATCCCCATCGGTTTTAAGGATTCTTTTAATATATCTCTCTAATCTTTGAAAGTTTAGAGCCCTTACTTCGGGGAGACCACCGGAAAAAGAGATTATTTCCGGTCTTGCTGACAATGAAAGTAAATCCCTTATTTCAGAGGAAAACATATATTCGGTTCTATTCGAATATAGATGTTCCCAATAATCAAATGTAATTTTTTTACTCATAACCGGTCCAGGAGGTGTCTTGATGCTCTTAATGTTTGTAAATAAGTAATATATATTAAAAACTCCAAAAGTTCAAAAGAGATTTTGAAAGTTTAAACAATTCTTCATAGTGTTATAATTATTAAAACATAGGATTTAATGTTTTTTCTCTTTTAAACATGGATTTAAATTTAACAATCAAAGATCTATCTTCTGCGAAACTGGAGAAAATAGATTTCAAATGCCTGGATTGCAGTTATTGGTTTGACCGGGATATGACAATTTTTTTTAAAGAATTGTTTGCAGTAAGAAGCTTTAGTGAACTGACCGGATTTCTAAAAGGTAAGTTATTCGAAAAAAGCATCAGAAAAAATAATAGAAAAAAAATTATTTCTTTTAAGAAATATGGAGGAAAAATTAAAGCTGCTTTTATCGGAGGGCAGTGTATAGGGATTATTCTGGCTGGAAATTATTATCTCTTTCCAAAACTACGGAGCTTTAATGTATATCCGCCTGATCCTGGCAGTACTTTTTTAGGCTGTATCCATATCATTTCTGAGTACAGGGGTATGGGGATAGGGAAAAGGCTGCTCATGGAGATAGAAAAAGAATTGATAAAAGAAAAAGCAAAATCTATAGAATCAATAGGTAAAAGATTAAATGATGATATAGATGAAGATATGTACTGGAATAGCCCCCTGATTCCGTTTAAATTTCTTATAAATAATGGATTTTATTTAAAGAAAAACGATCCTCTTTTCCCCCTTTTAAGGCTGAACTTAAAAAGCCTTGTTATCGATTTTGCAGAAAGCCAGCTTGTTCCTGATAAAATGGCTATGGAAAAAGAGGTAGGAAGTCCTATTATCATAAAAAATAAATAACTCTATGAATTAGACAAAAATATAGAATTATGCTAATATTCGTAACCTGATATTTAATAGCTGATTTGAAAATCAAATATTTCAACAAAACCTGTGATCAGAGATAGTAAGCGCTGAATGCAGCATACAGAGAGCCGCTGAAGCTGAGAATGCGGTTGCAAAGCTGGTGTCTGAATGGGTCTGTAAGGTGTCTGGCTAAAATCTTTTATTAGAGAGTAAGTCAGGCCGGCTTCCTCCGTTACCAGAGGATAGGATATTTAAAAGTATCTGAAATATTTTAAGTGTGTTCCGGAATCAATATCTATATTGATTTTAGGACAAAGTAGGGTGGCACCGCGGGAATTCAACCTCTCGTCTCTACAATGTTATGTAGTGATGGAGAGGTTTTTTGTTTATGGAAAGGAAAGGTGATGAAAATAAAAATTTTATTATGGCGAAGTTAAGAAAGAAATAGTTCAAAAACTTTGAAGCAGTTTGCGTTAAGAAACTATTAGAATTAAGAAAGGAGAATAAAATGGATAAAAGAACGAAGTTTGTACTGGATGAGGAAGAGATACCAGAACAGTGGTATAATATCCAGGCAGATTTGCCCAAACCTCTTCTACCACCTTTGCATCCGGTTACAATGAAACCTCTGACTCCTGACGATCTGGCTCCCTTATTTCCTATGGAGCTAATTAAACAGGAGGTAAGTACTGAGCGCTGGATTGATATTCCTGAGGAGGTAAGAGATGTCTACAGGCTATGGAGGCCTACTACCTTGTTTAGGGCACACAGACTGGAGAAAGCTCTGGATACACCTGCTAAGATCTTCTACAAATATGAAGGTTCAAGCCCTCCCGGAAGTCATAAGCCTAATACAGCTGTGGCCCAGGCTTATTATAATAAAAAAGAAGGTATTACTCGTATAGCTACCGAGACCGGAGCCGGGCAGTGGGGAAGCGCTCTAGCGTTTGGAGGCGCGTGCTTTGGTGTTAAGATCAAGGTCTATATGGTAGCTATCAGTTACAAACAGAAGCCCTATCGCAAGATAATGATGGAAACATGGGGAGCAGAGTGTGTGCCCAGTCCCAGTAAGGACACCAAAGTAGGGCGAGACATGCTGGCAAAAGATCCCGATTGTCCCGGAAGTCTCGGATTGGCTATTAGTGAAGCTGTAGAAGATGCTGTTTCCCGTGATGATACTCATTATGCTCTTGGCAGTGTGCTCAATCATGTTCTTCTGCATCAAACCGTAAATGGGTTGGAGGCAAAGAAATTGATGGAAAAAGCAGATGCTTATCCGGACATTATCGTAGGTTGTGTTGGCGGAGGATCAAACTTTGCAGGTCTTTTCCTGCCTTTTGTAAAGGATAAAATAGATGGGACAAAACCTGATTTACGCATAATCAATGTGGAACCAACGGCTGCTCCCACTATGACCAAGGGACCATATGCTTATGATTATGGAGATACGGCAAAACTTGCACCGATAATTAAGATGTATACCCTGGGTCATGATTTCATTCCGGCTCCCATTCATGCCGGTGGACTTCGTTATCATGGAATGGCCCCAATCATCTGTCACCTGGCTGACCTGGGACTTGTTGAAGCAATAGCTGTACCTCAAATTCCTACATTTGAGGCAGGAGTGACTTTTGCTCGTACCGAAGGTATTATCAGTGCCCCGGAGACAAATCATTGTATCAGGGTAGCAATTGATGAAGCTTTGAAATGCCGTGAATCCGGAGAAGCAAAGACCATTCTTATAGCTCATAGCGGACATGGACATGTGGACATGGCTGCTTATGATGCATATTTGTCAGGCAAATTGGTAGACTATGAGTATCCGAAAGAAAAGATAGAAGAGGCATTAAGCAAATTACCGAAAGTTTAAAGCGCGGTGCATTTTCTTGTGGGAGGGATTTTAATTTTAAAATCCCTCCTCTTCTTTAAAAAAAACTTTTTAAAAGTAATAATTTTATTTTGAGTAATTGAACTGACTAAAATGCCAAAAATTTCATACTAAAATTTTCTACTTGATTTTTTCCTATTTAGTCTATATATTATATAGGATAATTTCATTTGTATTAATAACGACATTGGTAATAGGGGTTTCTCCAAAATAATCATGTCTCAAATTTCAAAAGATATTAATTTGTAAACGTATATATTTATAAAAGCAGTCTATTGTCCTAACGTATATCAAAAATCCTTTTTTAAAATATATTTGAAAGTTTGAAGAAATCAATAATAAATTTCAGGAACCGCAAAATAACGGTTCAGGCATAATCTATTATTATACTTAAACCATCTAAGGTCTTTTGAATAAATAAAAAACAATTATGAGAATTAACGAAAATTGGATTAAAGAAGCCCTAAGTATGAAAGGAGCATTTATTAATGGCTGAATTAGAAGAATTAAACAGGGAATTTCTGGACAAGAAGGTTTTATCTGACTTAAGAATTATTGCCAGGCAATTAAACATTCAGGGAATTTCTAAGTTAAAAAGAGACGAACTCGTAGACAGGATACTGGAGGAAGTACCCAATAATGGTATGGAATCTTCATTGAAAAGCGAGACTATGACCGGGGAAGATGTTCAGGTCGTAGAAGAGAAAAAGGAGAGATCCGGAGAAGAAGAGACCATAGAAGAAGAAATCATAACCGAAGAGAAGGGTGAGAGAAGGAGAGGAATAGAGAAAAAACCGGAATTCGATTTATATAAGGAAAGAATGAAAGGAATACTCGATATATTGGCTGATGGCTATGGTTTTCTGAGGACGAGCGGATATCTGGCTGGCTCTCATGATATATACGTTTCTCAGTCTCAGATAAGAAGATTTCGTTTGAGACAGGGAGATGAAGTTTATGGTCAGGTTCGGCCGCCAAAAGAAAGTGAAAAATATAATGCGCTGCTCAGAATAGAAAAAGTAAACGGAGAAGACCCGGAGTTTATAAGGAGCAGGATACCATTCGAAAAATTGACTCCGGTATATCCTCTGGATAGGTTAAGACTTGAGACCAGTGAATCGGATAATATTAGTCCAAGAATAATAGATCTAATCGCACCCATAGGAAAGGGCCAGAGGGGCCTTATCGTATCTCCTCCCAAGGCAGGTAAGACAACTATACTAAAGGATCTTGCCAACAGTATTTCTACCAATAATCCCGAAGTAAATATTATAGTCCTGCTGATCGACGAAAGACCTGAAGAGGTAACAGATATGGAAAGGTCAGTAAAAGGAGAGGTAATCAGTTCCACATTCGATCAACCGTCGGATAACCATATTCAGGTTGCCGAACTCGTACTTCAGAGGGCAAAGAGATTGGTCGAACATGGTAAAGATGTATTAATACTCCTGGATAGCATAACACGACTCGCAAGGGCATATAATCTATCGATTCCCGCAAGCGGCAGAGTTCTATCAGGTGGAGTGGATTCTTCTGCATTGTTTCCACCGAAAAGGTTTTTCGGTGCAGCCAGAAATATCGAAAATGGCGGAAGCCTTACAATACTGGCGACTGCATTGATCGAAACAGGAAGCAGAATGGACGATGTGATATTCGAGGAATTCAAAGGTACCGGTAATATGGAAATCAATCTGGATCGTAAACTGGCAGATAAAAGAATTTTTCCTGCAATCGACATAACCAGATCCGGAACCAGAAAAGAAGAATTATTAATGGATAAAGATGAAGCCAGGACGGTCTGGAAGCTTCGAAGATTAATATATGAAAAGGAACCCGAAATAGCGCTGGAGCAATTAATAGACTATATAAGAAATACGAAATCAAATTATGATTTTCTTAAGGCTATTAATGCCAGTTTTGACAAGGAAAAAAAATTATAAACCATGACAGGATTAACAAATAGAGATCCCATTACATGTTTTGTATAGGTTTTTGAGGATTTTTAACACTATAATTTTGTAAAGCTGTGTTTACTGGCTGAGATATTTATGCTAATATTTAGGATTTGAAATATTTAAGATAAAGGATAGCAAACAATAATAGTAAGGATTTAAGTAATATGAAAAAAGGTATACATCCGGAATATTTAGATTGTACTGTTACCTGTTCCTGCGGGAATACTTTTAAAACCAGGTCAACTAAAAAAGAGATAAGAGTTGAAATATGCTCTAATTGTCACCCTTTCTATACCGGCAGGCAAAAGCTGGTTGATTCTGGCGGAAGAGTTGAGAGATTTAAAAAGAGACTCGTAAAATCCAAAAAATAAAGAAGGATACTTGGTATGAAGGTGAATTTAATCAAATACACCCAGGAACCGGAGAAAACTGTGGCGGTAGCTGCCAGATTGTGTTACTCACCTGTTGGTGTCGATGATCTTATGAATGAACTTGGCGACGAGAGTGTCCAGAAATTAGTAAGATTTGTAATTAAAAGTGGTCATCTCAGTACTACGGAACATATAAATTTTACTTTTGCCATTGAAGGTGTGTCAAGAGCTTTGACCCATCAGCTTGTAAGACATAGGATTGCTTCATACAACCAGCAATCTCAAAGATATGTAAAATTCAAGGAAAATTTTGAATATATTACCCCTCCTTCCATTGCAAAGGATAAAGATTCAAGAGAGAAGTTCGAAGGATTGATTTCAGATATACACAATCTCTATAAAGAGTTACTGGCCAGCGGGATTGAAGCCGAAGATGCAAGATATATACTACCCAACGCATCGGAGACAAAAATAATCGTGACAATGGATGGCAGAGAACTTCTGCACTTCTTTACCGTCAGATGCTGCAACAGGGCACAATGGGAAATCAGGGAACTGGCAACGAAAATGTTGAAGCTGGTTAAAAAAGTCGCTCCACTGGTTTTTGAAAAAGCCGGTCCTAATTGTTTGAGAGGATCCTGTCAGGAAGGCAAATTCAAGTGCGAGAATCCTCCTGAAGCGAGTGATTTTGATGCCTGAGGCCAATGAGAAATATCAGATAGGGGGACAGGCAGTAATCGAAGGTGTCATGATGCGCAGCAAGAACTTCTGGGCTATTGCGGTTAGAAGACCCGATAGGACTATATCAACAATACTTTTTAAAGATAATTCGCTGACCCGTAAATATAAAGTACTGGGATTTGTTTTTATTCGGGGAATAATGTCCCTTATTGAAAGTATGACTCTGGGTTTCAAAGCTATAAGTTATTCGGTTAATGAAGCTACCGGAGCAGAGATAAAATTTTCCAAAAAAGAAATGGCCATCTCCATAATAATCGCGGTGGTATTTGCAGTAGGTGTTTTTTTTGTACTCCCTACGGTAATAGGGCGTACATTTTCAAGGTATTTTTCCAATGTAATAGCCTATAATATTCTGGAGGGACTGATCAGAATTGTGCTCTTTCTGGTATATATTCTTGCAGTATCACAGCTAAAGGACATAAAAAGAGTTTTCCAATATCACGGTGCGGAACATAAAACCATCCAGGCTTACGAAAATAATGAAGAATTAATACCCGAAAATGTCAAAAAGTACAGCACCAAACATGTAAGATGCGGAACCAGCTTTTTATTTATTGTTATGGTAGTAGCCATATTTGTGTTTGCATTATTGGGTAAACAGCCGATAATATGGCGGATTATTTCAAGGATACTTTTAATACCTGTGATTGCCGGCATTTCATATGAATTTATAAGGCTCGCAGGTAAATTCAGCAAGTACAGGATAGTCAATATACTTTTTTACCCGGGCCTCTTACTGCAAAAAATCACTACGAGAGAACCTGATATCGGTCAAATAGAAGTGGCAATAAGCTCATTTAAAAAAGTCATGGAAGCCGAAAAATCGTTAGAATCTGGTTAATATGTCAGCAATACTGGATAAATTAAAATTATACGAGGATAACTATAAAAAACTTTCTGAAAAGCTTTCAAGTCCCGATATCTCTAATAATCCGGAAAAACTGAGGGAATATGGGAAAAAGATAGCCGAGATTGAAGAAATCGTAAATATTACGGTTAAATACAGGGAAGTACTTTCTTCTATCAACGAGGCAGAAGAAATGCTTAAGGCTGAGAAGGAAGAAGATATGAAGACTTTTCTCAGGGATGAACTTAAGGAAAACATTGATAAAAAGCAAAAACTTGAGAAAAAAATAAAATCACTTCTGACGCCTAAAGATCCCAATGATAAGAAAAATGTCATAATTGAAATAAGAGCAGGCGCAGGGGGAGATGAAGCAGCATTGTTTGCGGAAGTCCTTTATAGATTATATACGAGATATGCAGAAAACCGAAAATGGAAGTATTCTGTATTGAGTTCCAGTGGTCTGGGTATTGGGGGATTCAAAGAAATTATATTTGAGATTGAAGGAGAAGGAGCCTACGGAACCATGAAGTATGAATCCGGAGTACACAGAGTCCAGAGAGTCCCGGCTACCGAATCTCAGGGAAGAATACATACCTCAACGGCTACTGTGGCTGTGCTGCCACAGGCCGAGGAAGTGGATATTAAAATAGATCCAAATGACTTGAGGATAGACGTCTTTCGTTCCAGCGGACCGGGAGGACAATCGGTAAACACTACGGATTCAGCGGTCAGGATAACTCATGTTCCTACCGGTATGGTAGTGACATGTCAGGATGAAAAATCGCAGCTGCAAAACAAGGAAAAAGCTTTAAAGATTCTAAGAGCAAGACTCAAAGAAGCCGAAGAAGAGAAGCAGATGAACGAGCAGACCGAAAAAAGAAGACTTCAGATAGGAACAGGGGATAGAAGCGAAAGGATAAGAACCTATAATTATCCTCAGGGCAGGGTGACCGACCACCGGATAAATCTTACTCTGTATAAACTTGATGAAATACTGGAAGGCGACCTTGATCAACTGGCAGATTCCTTAAAAAGTGCCGATAAAGAAAAGAAAATGGAAAAGATAGGGGCCTAGGTCACTTGCAAATATGGAACGTAAAAAGTATTTTAGACTGGGCTATAAATTATTTTAAAAATAAAGAGATTCCTCACCCAAGGCTGTCTGCAGAGCTGCTTCTCAGTTCAGTTCTTAAACTTACCAGAATAAACTTATATTTAAGTTATAACCGGGTTCTTAACAAACAGGAACTTGCTTTATATAAAAAGTATATACTTAAAAGGCTGCAGCATGTTCCCATTCAATATATCTTAAAAGAAGCATATTTCAGGAAAATAAAACTATATGTGGATACAGGAGTGTTGATACCCAGGCCCGAAACAGAACTTATCGTAGATAAGGCGTTCCAGCTCTTAAAAGATAATCCGGCAATGGGGAAAATAAATATTTTGGAGATTGGCACCGGAAGCGGTGCTATTTCCATAAGCATTGCTTACGAGATTTCCGGTGAATTAGAAATACCGGATACATCCTGGCAGATTGTTGCGACCGATAACAATATCGGTGTACTGGGAACAGCGGAAAAAAATGCTAAAAGTATTCTTGATAGTTCTAAATTTGAAAATATGGAATTTATCGAATGCGACCTGGTGCCGGAAACGGACACCGATTTTTTTAAGCGTTTCGAGAGGAAATTCAACATTATAGTTTCCAATCCTCCTTATATTTCCGAAGAGGATTATAAAAACCTTCCAAGGGAAATAAAAGAATATGAACCAAAATCTGCTCTACTGGCAGGGGAGACCGGTCTTGAGGTATATGAAAAGATCCTTTCCAGAATAAAACCCTATCTGTCTCCTGAATTTTGTTATATTTTATTTGAAACCGATCCGGGGAAAAGTGTCCCGCTAAAAGAAATGTCAGAAGATATTATTAGTCCAAAGATAGTTACAATAGAAAAGGATCATAATAAGAAAGATCGCATTCTTATAATAGAGACATAGATATAAAAACAATAAAAAT
>Ga0315549_1002337_pt1 | contig 18195 bp, 17 predicted proteins | sample SalMarSW160200MG_FD_203101 | JGI IMG/M metagenome (GOLD analysis project Ga0315549, IMG submission 203101) | Salt marsh sediment microbial communities from the Plum Island Ecosystem LTER, Massachusetts, United States - Salt Marsh Sediment SW1601-200 ... | reverse complement strand
TCCACTTTGATCTCCTTTCTTTTTGTTTAATGCGAGCATTCCCTTGGGGGAGCGTGATAAACGTGCTAGTTCTTGAAATTTTACCTTATGACTAATTGTTAAATAATGAAGCTGAAAACATATTTTTTCAGCACTTTAACAACTGAATAAACGAAGCTCTGACCTGAACGCTTGCCCTTGTGAAAGGGGGTAAGTATGAGTTCAAGCGTAGTCGCACCACCAGCACCAGACGGCGATAACGGCAGTCCTCAAGGTCATTGTAGCCGATGTCATAGGGTCTGGACTCTAAAAACGAGGCAGGGCGTTTGTCAGTGGTGCGGTCATCTGGCAGTATGCCAGTCATCACCAACAAAGCCCCGCAGTATCAAGTCTAGGTCAAACGGAAGCCGAAAGCAAGCTCCAGCCCACAGTAACGGCTATGACCACCTAGAAGGCGAATGGCTAGCCTACTATACTGTAGCCTCACGCTTTACCGACAGGGTGAAGCCTCAAGACAAAGAGGACATACTCCACACGATAGTAATGACCCTTGCCGATGTAGAGCGTAACAACGGACACAAGCCCTTCACCGAAGCTGTAATGTATCGGATAGCCAGCCGAACTGTAGCCGACTACTGGTTTAGCCACTACAGCTATAATAGCGGTCTGGACTGTAAACACTGTAGCAAGGCACAACGGCGGAAGTGTAAAGAGGATTACTTGTATTCCGAGTGTCCTAAAGCAATCAAGCTGGAGAGCCTTAACAAGCCCATCATAGACAGTGAAGGGCACACTACCGAGCTTGGGGAATTGATAGCCGATAACAAGGCTCTTGACCTTGACGCTTGGGTGGATGCCAGAACTTTCCTGCTAGGCTTCCCGCAAAGGCTCTTACTGATAGCCGACAAACTCAATAATGGTGAAGCTCTTACAGACAGGGATAGGCAATACATAAGCCGTTTCAGACGGCGAGAGCAAAAAAAGCTCTTTCAGAATGTCACATTTCAGCCGATTTCGGAGACTTATATAGTGGAAGCACCATCTAGGCTAGAGTATCTCAGCTAGGGGGTAGCTTACTACTAGGTGAAGCTGGCAGATTTGCCCACTAGCCAGATAGCCAATAGGGGGTGTTCAAATAGAACAACTGAATATCGTGGGCAAGCGTTCAGGTAACGGACTGGTAGCCCATAAGGCTACGCTGGTAAACGCCTTGAGTCGGGCATTATCCGAAAGGGTAGTGCTTCTGGACTATACTATAGGGCGTAGAGGCTTACTCGGTTATCTCAAGGCTTTAGCTGGCTCTAACATAGTCAAGATAGTGCCAGCTTCCGATAGTGCTAGCGAGACGCAGACTAACGGACAAAAGAGGCTGAAAGTAACCTGCGGAGCGAATACCAGTTATCTTGAGGACTCGGCGTGGATTGGTGAGAAAACGCCTCTTACCCTATGCGAAGTCAGGATAAGCCCTAACCGAACAGTCAAGCCGAACATCGGCGGACTGGAGTTATCGGAAGCCCTTAACAGGGTGTTACCCTTTACCGCTAAAGAGGACAATAGACCTGTCTTACAGTGTGTCCTCTTCAAAGCGGGTGAGGGTAAGCTCACACTGGTGAGTGCCGACGGTTTCAGACTGGCGGTGGTAACTCTTGACTATGACGGTGAGGGTGAAGCCCTGATACTTCGTGATGACCTGCGGGGAATAGCCAATGCCTTGCGGAAAGCCCATCGGGTCAACCTGAGCTTTGAGGCAAGCGGGGAAAGTCTTGACGGAATGAGCCTTGTCATAGATACCGAGATAACTCGGTATAAGTGGCGGGGTGCTGATGGTCAATTCCCTGATTACGAGAAGCTCATCCCTGCCGAAGCCAATGTAACCGCACACCTTGACACTGTTGAAGCGGGGAAGGCGATTGCCTCACTTAAAGTCCTAGCCGATAGCAAGTCCTACCCGATAGACCTACACCTTAACGGCGGTATCGTGATGTCCAGTCCCGATGATAAGGGGGAAGTTATTATGCCAGCCGATATTGAGGGTGGGGAAGTCAGGGTAAGAATTGACGGAGCTTACCTTGCCGAAGCTCTCCGAGCTTGCGGTGGTATGGTGGACTTCAAACTCACCGATAGCAAATCGCCAGTCCTCTTTGTGGTAGATGGTTATCAACTGGTGGTAATGCCAATGCTCACCAGTGAAAGCCAGAAGCCAGAGGATAAGGCAGAGACAACCGAGCCAGAGCCAGAAGCCGAGGACACCGAAGCCGAGCAAGCCGAGGCGGTAGCTGAAGCGGAAGCGGTTGTCAAAGCCGAGAAGCCGAAGCGTAGCCGTAAGAAGGAAAAAGTAGCCGTAGCCTAAAGAACGCTTGACCAAACAAACGACGCACGAGAAGGCGGCGCAAGCCGCCTTTTTGTGTCTTTTTTTGTAAGGGGGGTATTCCTGCCCTGTGCGAGGATATCCCCCTTATTTTGTGTCCAGAAAGGGGGTGAGTAAGTATTGAGAGAAAAAGTAGTCAAGGAATTTACCGTTAAGCTCAATAACGGTGAGACGGTCAACGTGACCTGGCATATCAACTACTTTGCCCACGCCGACCATCTTGAATTGAGAGGGTGTATGACCAGCACCGGCTATCGCTCCGAGTTTATCAATAAAGCCGACGATGACGAGCTAGACACCGAGCTGGTAATGGAACACGCCCGAAGGCTTGCCCAGGAGTGCTGGGAAGCAAACGAGCAGAAACACGGCGCCCAAGCCACGATGTTCTAGTGGTAAAGGATTAAATCTACAGGGCTATTTGTGCCCGGAAAGGAGACCCTTATGTTTGTAGTTAACCTGACCTTTCCCCTGGGACAGCTTGTGATGACCAGGGGAGTAAATGACCTGGTGGCCGATGATGAGGCGTTCGCTAAGTTCATAACCGAGAGCCTCAATCGCCACGTCAAAGGCGATTGAGGAGAACTTGGCAACGAGGATAAAGCAGAGAATGACCTGAGCCTTAAAGAGGGCTTTCGTATCCTGTCCGCCTATGAGTCAGGAGAACTGCCCAAAATCTGGATAATCACCGAAGCCGACAGGTCAGCGACGACTATCCTGTTCCCCGACGAGTATTAGTCACAATTCTATATTTTGAGGGGCTGTCTTTGCCCTGAAAGGAGGTGAAACTATGCCCATAAAGTGGAGTGCTCTACGAGTAAGTGAGGCTATGGATATGGTTGAGGAGTTTGTAAATCAGGCTGTCGAGCCACTGGAACAGGCAAAGATTGTGGCGAACGAAGCCAGGAAAATAGACGACTTACCCCAATACCTTGACCAGCGTCTTACCCGCCTCATTATCGATATAGGGCGGATAGACTCAATCAAAAACTCTATCAATGCTGTCCGCAGGGATTTACCCGAAGAAGCGATAGAGTCGGAAAAGAAGTCAGCAAGCCATGGCCGGCAGCCGGCACTGGTGAGCTAAATATGGCAGATTTTGCAGGGGTAACTATATCCAAAAATTGAAAGGAAGGGGGTACCATGCCCAAAACAGCAGATGCCATGATAAGTGACCTGGTTGGCACTTTTACCGACCCGATAATTGTCTATCCTGGGGGATGGGGAGATACCTTGCCCGATTGGCTTAAGGAAGCCATTACACTGGAGAGGCTGGAGACAAATATCAAAGCCTCCAAGGGAGAGGAACCAGCCGGAACGGATACTGAGGTCTGTGCCTATCTCTATACTGCTGGTCTCACCGCGCCTATGGACCACGACTGGAGCCAGATATACCTTTACGTAGCTACAATGACTTATCGGCATTGGAATAAGGGCGAAATGCCCGCTGATATTGCCGTAGACTCAATCAGTAACTACCAGATAGGAGAGCTAAACAGGCTTAAATCGTGGCTCTATCACCAGCGGGTTAAAGCGAGGCAAGAGAAGGATAGAGCTGGGCGGCGGCAGGAAAGAGAAGGTATGGCAGCACAGAAAGAAGCGGAGCAGCCGGCGTTGTTTGAGTTCTGATGCCGGTATTAATCAGAGAAGGGCCCGGGGAAATCCCCGGGCCCTTCTTTTGTTCTCCGCAGGTAACTAAATAAGCTTACGTGACGCGAGCAATAAGGGAACGTTCTTCACCATGAATAAATCTGAGTGTTTCACCTCAGAATTATATGGTGAGATCTTATATTAATATGCCAATCAAAGTTTGCAATACTGTCTGCTATGGGGCTAAAATGAGGGCCAAATAGCCCGCGTCTTACAATAAGGATATTTATCGAATGAAGACCAACGGTAATGGAATTAAAACTCGCCTATGGGATTGCGCTGAAATTTTACGCGGATCCGCTGTTGACCGCACTGACTGGAAAGCATATATTCTTCCATTGCTATTCTTCAAACGTATCTGCGATGTTTGGGATGAAGAGAATAAAGAGGCTGCCGAACTCTTCGGTGATGTGGTCCCAGTTGAATTCCCTGAGGTTCACTGCTTTGATGTTCCAGATGGTTGCCATTGGAACGATGTACGTGAAACTCCTACCAACATTGGGGCTGCCCTTTCCCATGCAATGCGTGAAATTGAGAGAGCCAATCCAGATACCCTTTATCGTGTTTTTGGAGCTGCCGACTGGAGCAATCGCGAGATGCTTACCGATGAAATTCTTAAGGACCTCATTGAAGGGCTTTCCGAAGTCGCCCTCGGTAATAAAGCTGTCACTTCCGATATACTCGGGGATGCCTACGAATACCTGATTGGTAAATTTGCCGATATTACCAAGCGTAAGAAAGCGGGAGAGTTTTATACTCCGCGTAGTGTGGTGCGCATGATGGTGGACATCCTCAGCCCGAAGGAAGGCGAGAGTATATACGACCCAGCTTGCGGGACTGGTGGTATGCTGCTGGGGGCTATCGAGCACATCCAGAATTTCGGTGGCGATCCACGCACCTTTTTTGGTAAGATTTATGGCCAAGAAAAAAACCTGACAACTGCATCCATAGCCCGTATGAATCTTGTACTTCACGGTATCGAAGACTTCAAGATCGTACGCGAAGACACACTTCGGAATCCGGCTTTCACGGATTCCAGCACAGGTGGACTTGCCACTTTCGATTGTGTTATCGCCAATCCACCTTTCTCGCTCAAGGAGTGGGGGCGTGAGGTTTGGGAATCCGATCCTTGGGGTCGCGCAGCTTTCGGTCTCCCCCCAGATAACTACGGCGATTACGCTTGGGTACAACATATGGTGGCATCTATGGCGCGGGTGAACGGACGCATGGCTATCGTACTCCCGCAGGGAGCATTATTCCGAAAAGGCACCGAGGGTGCCATACGAAAACAACTACTGGAGCAGGATCTCATAGAAGCCGTGATTGGCCTCGCTCCCAACATTTTCTATGGTACCAGTCTTGCTCCATGTATAATGATTCTTCGCCGAACCAAGCCAGATGGGCGCAAACAAAAAGTGTTGATCGTTGATGCTTCCGGCATGGTTCGTAAAGGGCGTGCTCAGAACTACCTTGACACTGAACACGCAAATCAGATTGTCGGTTGGGTACAAGCTTTCAATAATGTAGAAGACCGCGTTAAAATCGTCAGTCTGAATGAGATTAAGTCCGAAGAATGGACTCTTAATATATCGCGTTTCGTGCTGCCACCTATCGGTGTGGATATCCCACCGTTAACTGAGGCTGTCGTAATGTTCAAGGAGGCGCTTACCGAAGCTCGTGTCGTAGAGGATCGCTTGCGCGAGGTTCTGACTGAGGGAGGCTGGTTAAAATGAGCAAGCCCTCAGAGCATTTGAGCCAGCAAGAACTAGAGTCCTACCTCTGGGGAGCCGCCAAGCTGCTTCGTGGATTGATTGATGCGGGCGATTATAAACAGTATATATTCCCCCTACTCTTTTTCAAACGTCTGTCAGATGTGTGGGACGAAGAATATCAGTCTGCGCTTGCCGAGACCAGTGATAAAAATTATGCCCGATCTACCGCAGATGATCGCTTTGCGATTCCTGAAGGCACGCATTGGTCCGACGTTCGGATAGCGTCCCGGGACGTTGGGAGGGAACTCCTCAACGCCTTTCGTGCCGTTGAGGCGGCTAATCCTGAACGACTGAGCGGTATATTCGGTAATGCATCATGGACCGACAAGGGGCAGATGCCCGATGAAACTTTAAAGAATCTCATCGAGCACTTTTCTCAACATACACTGAGTCTGGCAGCTGTGCCCGAAGATGAATTAGGCAATGCCTATGAATACCTCATTAAACAGTTCGCTGATGACAGCGGCCACACCGCCCAGGAATTTTATACCAATCGCACGCTGGTCCACCTGATGGTGCAAATGCTAGAACCCAAAGCGGGAGAGTGTATCTATGACCCCACAACCGGCACTGGTGGTATGCTTATATCGGCGTTGGCCGAGGTAAAACGCCAGGGGGGCGATAAACGCACAATCGGACTCTATGGTCAGGAACTGATCCACATCACCGCAGCCATTGCCCGCATGAACCTAGTGTTGCATGGTGTTGAGGACTTCAAAATTGTGGCTGGAAACACGCTGAGTAACCCGGCTTTCATCGAACATGACAGATTACGTACCTTTGATGTAGTTCTTGCCAATCCGCCGTATTCGATCAAGAAGTGGAACCGTGAAGCTTGGCAGAGCGATCCCTGGGGGCGTAACTTTCTTGGTACTCCACCGAAGGGTCGTGCCGATTATGCCTTCTTCCAGCACATTCTCAAGAGTTTGGATCCGAATAGCGGCCGATGTGCTATTCTGTTCCCGCATGGTGTGTTGTTCCGAAACGAAGAAGCCGATATGCGGCGTAAGCTGATCGAGTTGGACATCCTTGAATGCGTCCTCGGACTTGGGCCTAACCTCTTTTACAATTCACCCATGGAAGCCTGTGTGATCATCTGCCGTACGCAAAAACCGGCTGCCCGTGTTGGGAAAATCCTGTTTATTGATGCCGTACACGAAGTTGCGCGGGAACGGACCCAGAGCTTTCTGAAACCAGAGCATCAACAGCGAATCCTTGCTGTCTATCAGGCTTTCATCGATGAACCCGGTTTTGCCAAAGTGATGACTAACACCGAAGTGTTGGAAAAAGGCGGCAACCTTTCTATTCCTCGCTATGTCCGGCCGACCACAAATGGCAATATCAATGGAAATAATCAGAGTTTAAAGCAGACATGGACTGCAGTAGAAACCGAGGGACGGGGTTTCTGGGAGCAGATGGACACATTAGAGGCCATGCTTGAAGATGTCGTCGCCGAAAAGGTAACTGATGACTGAAAAGATTAGGAATAGGTGGACCCGTGTAGCATTTGGGGACGTGGTTGAGCTATGTCAAGAACGTTCCAGCAATCCTGCTGAAGATGGATTCGATTACTATGTCGGACTCGACCACCTCGACCCTGGCGATTTAACGATTCGCCGATGGGGCAATATAACGGAAGGGACGACCTTCACAAGCGTTTTCCACCCGGGGCAGGTACTCTTCGGTAAACGGCGTGCCTATCAGCGTAAGTTGGCTGTAGCGGAATTTAAAGGCGTATGTTCCGGAGATATCTATGTGTTCAAACCAAAGGATGATCAGTTGCTGCCGGAGTTATTACCTTTCATATGTCAGACTGATGATTTCTTCGATTATGCTATAGGTACTTCGGATGGTTCGCTTTCGCCGCGAACTAACTGGAAAAGCCTCTCTAGCTACGAGTTTGCCCTACCACCATTGGAGGAGCAACGTAGGATTGTGGAGGTGCTTTCTACAGCCGATTCAGTAATTTTTTCAATCATGCATTTGCTCGATGTACTTGATTCTCTCACAATTTCATTTGTGGTCGAACAACTTGACAATTCTCATGCTCCGATAATGCGATTAGGTGCAATCGCTACTTTCGAAAGAGGGTGCTCTTATAAAAGTACTGACTATGTTAAGGAAGGGGTTGGGCGACCTTTCTTAAACCTCAAATCAGTAACAAGGGATGCTAGATTCTCAGAAGTTGGTGTAAAGTGGGTGCGTAAAGACTTCGAACCAAACTGCAAAATCAAGATTGGGGACCTTTTCTTCGCGAATACGGACCTAACGCCAGAATTTTTATTAGTTGGTGCTCCATTCTTCTTTCCAGGGATTGAGGCAAATTCTGATCCATGCTTCTCCATGGATCTTACACGAGTTATATCGCATAGTGAACTTGTCGAGACGAGGTACCTGTATTATTTACTGACGCTTCCGCGCGTTCGTACGAGAATGCGTGTGCTAACACGCGGTTCGACTGTAGGGCACCTCCAACTTAGTGCTGTCCCGAGCATCGAGGTCCCTGTGTTGCCTGCAGGAGAACAAATTGTATTCCTCAAAAGGATGGATGGGATACAAGCATCTCGACAGGCCGTGGTAGATCGTTTAGCAGTAGCACGAGCTTTCAGGGATGAGATTCTACAATCGACTTTCGGCGAGGTGTCAATTGTTTAACGAAGGTAATACCGTCGAAGCTTTGGTCTGCGATCGGCTGTCTGGTCCCGCAAGGAGTGGATATTCTACCATGGTCCGGGAGTCTGGTGCGGATTATAAGCAACAAGGTCTCGGTTGGCGTTACGTGGCCTCCACAGAAATACAAAGACGTACTCAGGACGTGCTGGTCGAACCATGGGTACGCGAGGCACTAATCCGACTAAACCCCGAGATCGCTGCCCAACCTGATCGAGCAGATGATGTGTTATATAAGCTTCGCGCGATCATCATGGGTGTGCGTAGCGACGGCGTAGTAAAGGCCAATGAGGAATTCTCCGCCTGGCTTACCGGTGGCCGTTCCATGCCTTTCGGCAAAAATGGAGAGCATGTCACCATTCAACTGATCGATTTTACCTTGCAACAGAATGATTATGTCGTTACTCGTCAATACACCTTCCGAGCTGGTGCAACGGAAAAACGTGCTGATCTGGTACTACTCGTCAATGGCATCCCACTAGTGGTTGTCGAGGCCAAAACGCCAGTCCGTGCCTGTCAGAGCTGGTTCGATGGAGCTATCCAGATCCATGAAGATTATGAAAGAAATGTACCTGAATTATTTGTACCGAACTTGTTTTCTGTTGCCACGGAAGGCAAGGAATTCCGATATGGTTCCATCGGCTTGCCGGTAGAGTTATGGGGTCCTTGGCGAATTGAAACGGAGTCGGGAGCGTCTTCCCTACAACAGGTTACCAAGTCGATCGAGTCCATGCTTCGGCCGCATGTCCTGCTGGATCTTCTAGCGAACTTCACTGCTTACGCTACAGATAAGAAGAAGCGTCGGATCAAGATTATCGCCCGTTACCAGCAGTACGAAGGGGTAAACAAAATTGTCGAGCGTGTCGTTGCTGGATATCCGAAAAAAGGACTGCTCTGGCATTTTCAGGGATCAGGTAAATCGCTGTTGATGCTGTTCGCAGCCCGTAAATTACGCCTACACCATGCACTGAAGGCCCCCACGGTCCTTATCGTGGTAGACCGCATTGACCTCGATTCTCAGATATCCAGCACCTTCTATGCTGCCGATATCCCAAACCTTATCAAGGCCGATAGTCGGTCTGAACTGCAGAGGCTATTAGGGCAGGACGTGCGTAAGATCATTATCACTACAATCTTTAAATTCGCCGAGTCTGATGGCATGGTGAATGACCGAAGTAACATTATTGTCATGGTGGACGAAGCCCATCGCACACAGGAGGGTGACCTCGGACGCAAGATGCGCGAGGCTCTTCCCAATGCGTTTCTATTCGGTTTGACCGGTACACCGATCAACCGCGCCGACCGCAATACCTTCTATACCTTCGGGGCTGATGAAGACCGGTCGGGTTATATGAGCCGGTACGGCTTCGAAGAATCGGTCCGCGATGGCGCTACAATGCCGCTACACTTTGAGCCACGCCTTTTGGGGATGCATATCGACAAGGAAGCCATTGACCAGGCATTCAAGGAACTCACTGGTGGTCTTTCCGACCTCGATCGTGAACAGCTCGCCAAAACAGCTGCCAAGATGGCAGTGTTGGTAAAATCCCCTGAACGCATTCAAAAAATATGCACAGACATTGCCCAACACTTTCTAGAAAAGGTGTCGCCAGGTGGATTTGGGGCGCAAGTGGTTACCTTTGATCGCGAAAGTTGCGTGCTCTACAAGAAAGCGTTAGACGAATATTTGCCAGAAGAAGTTTCCGATATAGTCATGACCGTGAACAGTGGGGAACCTGAATATGCACTATACAACAGGGACAGGGATCAAGAAGAAAAATTACTTGACCGCTTCCGCGACCCAGCCGACCCACTAAAGGTGCTGATAGTCACGTCAAAACTCCTTACCGGGTTTGACGCTCCAATTCTCCAGGCTATGTATCTAGATAAACCATTACGCGACCATACTCTACTTCAAGCTATTTGTCGCACCAATCGGCCATTTGGCGAAACCAAAACCCACGGTCTGATTGTCGATTACCTTGGGGTTTTTGATAACGTGGCGCAGTCGATTCAATTCGATGAGGAAGGTATCACTCGTGTGGTCGCTAATATCAATGAACTCAAAACCAAACTGCCCGGTGCTGTGCAAAAATGCCTGGGTTATTTTCAAGGAGTTGACCGCACAATCGCTGGTTATGAAGGTTTGGTCTCGGCTCAAAACTGCTTGCCAAACAACGATGCGCGTGACCAATTCGCACGGGACTATAGCTATCTGACCCGACTTTGGGAAGCAATCTCGCCCGACCCTATCCTCAGCCAATATGAGACCGATTATCGCTGGTTGTCGCAGCTATATGAGTCGCTTAAGCCGTCATCCGGCAGCGGACGTCTCTTGTGGCACGCCTTGGGACCTAAGACAATCGATCTTATCCATGAACATGTCCACATTGACACCATCCATGATGATCTCGAAACACTTATTCTTGACGCCGACCTGCTAGAAGCCGTCCTGGGCACCCCAGATCCGAAGCAGAAGGCTAAAGAAATTGAGATTAAGGTCTCGCGGCGGTTACGAAAACACATCCACGACCCAATCTATAAAGCTCTGGGTGAACGTTTGGAAGACTTGAAGGAACGTCATGAGCGGGGTCTCTTGACTAGCGTAGAGTTCCTCAAAGAAATCCTCAATCTGGCGCGTGATGTGGTGTCGGCCGAGCGTTTACAACCACCACTGGAGCGGGAGGAACAGGGGAAAGCCGCACTGACGGAGCTTTTCGATGAGGTGAAAAATTCCGAAACGCCGATTATCGTTGAGCGGATCGTCAATGATATTGATGAAATCGTACGCTACGTGCGATTCGATGGGTGGCAACACACCCATGCCGGCGAACGCGCAGTCAAAATGGCTCTGCGTAAAACCCTATTCAAGTATAAGCTGCATCAGGATACAATCCTGTTTGATCGTGCCTACGGATATATTCAGGAATACTACTAAGCAGGTTATCGTGGGGTCGAGAACTTTTTGGCTTACTCTCGCTCTACTGTTTGCTAACCAAAGTCTAAGGCTTAAAATATTTCCAGACTCCGAGCACGCTGGAATTTGAAAAAATGTCGACCTGACTTTTAATCAGGGTATCACGTGTTCGGGACCTCTACGTCCTACTGATAATAACCAAGTAACATTTCGTCAGAATGTTTCTTCCTATTGACTTCTGTCGTAAAGGGGTTATAATGTTCATAAAGATGAACATGTGTTCACGCAAATGAAATATGCCGATGAAATCTCCATGCGAATACTAAGCGTCTTAGCTGACAATCCCCGAAAAGAATTCTATCAGCGGGAGATTGCTAGACTGGCAAATATTAGCGTAGGTGCTGCAAGCCAGAAGTTACGGCAGCTATCTAGCAACGGTTTAGTGAAATCGAGATCTTCCGGCAGGATGATCTTCTACCAATACAATCTGCGTGACCCAGTAGCAAAGCAATTAAAAAGGTTGCTCAATGTGGAAACTCTGCATGACACAATCGGAGAGATAGCAGATTATGCCGAACGAGTTGTGCTGTTCGGTACCTATGCCGAAGGCACCAATGAAGTAACCAATGATGTGGATATCTTTATTCTTACCGACGACAGTAAAAAAGTTGAGGAAATAGTCAGAGCTTTCGCACACGATAGTGGGAGGAAGGTCTCCCCAATTATCCTAAACACAGATGCATTGAAACAACTGCGTTCTGAAGATAAGTCGCTTTATAAAAGAATCAACAGGGGTCTTGTACTATGGGAAGCAAACGGAAATTCAGCTTAAATATAGACCATGTTCCGGACAACATAAAAAGGGGCCAAATAGAATTGGCAAATAATTATTTGCAGCGATTTAGAGAAAAATATGAACAGAATGGCAGACCTGTAAGGGTTAGTTTCCGTGCCTTGTGCTCAGACTGGCCATGGGCGAAGCGTTCAGATGTCTACACTCATCTATTGCACAAGTACCCAGCCAAGATACTGCCGTACATCCCTATCTTCTTCCTCTCTTCTGAAAGCTATGCCGCACAAAACGACCTTGTGCTTGACAACTTCGCTGGCACAGGCACAGTTCTCTTGGAGTCGATTATCCATCCCCATCTCAAACGCAGCGCAATTGGAATAGAGATAAATCCACTCGCTAGACTTATTGCTAAAGTGAAGACGACTCCACTACCAACAAGCGATCTGAAAGAGGAGGCGAAGAATCTGATTTCGAGGATAAATTATTTTACTGGCGAGGTGGAGATCCCTCAGTTTATTAATCGTGATTTGTGGTTTTCTAAACGAATACAGTATGCTTTAGCCAAAATAAAAAGCTGCATAGATGATGTTGAGGATGTGAATCTTAAAGACTTCTTCTTGGTTTGTTTATCATACATCATTAGGGATGTGTCGTTCGCTGATCCCAAGATTGCTCCCCCTATTGTGCTAAAACCGGAGCATTTTTCGAAGAACCCTGAACGGCAAAAAGAAGTAACAGTCTTGCTGCGTAGGAAAAAATGGGCGAGACCTTTAACATACTTTGAGCGAGCCGTGGAAAAGAATATAAAAAGAGTCGAGACCCTCAATGCTTTTGAAGAGTTACGTGCTGGTGAAACTAAAGCTGAGATAATATGGGATGATGCCAGAGAGCTCAAGTGGGGCAGGCTCACAGCAGCAGGTGGAATAGACAAGACAGACGCCGAACCAATCCCAAATGGAAGTGTGGGGCTGGTGATAACTTCCCCACCTTACATCAATGCTCAGAAATACGTTAGGACCACAAAATTTGAGCTATTTTGGCTGGGGCTGGCTACAGAAGAAGAGTTACCTGTTCTGGACAAGTCTTTGGTTGGGACTGAAAGGATTTTTTGGGATGAATACAAGGAGCTGCATTTGAGTGGTGTGGAGTCAGCCGATAGCGTGATTAAACGGATATACAAAAAGAGCAAGGAAAGAGCTTATATTGTGTCCCGCTACTTCGATGACATGCGGCAGGTTATGAAGGAAACATATCGCGTCCTTAAAACTGACGGTAGGTTTGTACTCGTGGTTGGAGACAATACGGTTTGTGGTACCAAGGTTAGGAGCCACCAAATCCTGGCCAATATTGCCACACAGGATTTAGGTTTCGAAGTGGAAACTATGCTCGTAGACAAGATTAGATCACGGGGGATGATAACAAAACGGCACGAGACCGGTGGGATGGTCTTAGACGATTGGGTAGTCGTGTTGAAAAAGGGTAGATGATATGCATTTTGTTGCCCAAGTATATAAGGACGAACAAGAGAATGTCAGAGACCAAGGTACACAGTCCAATAACATAACGTTAAGAGGATATAGCCCCAAAATGTGGGTAGCTCCCGAATTGGCGGAAGTCAAGTTACCAGTAAACGCGATCGCATATAATCTTTGTATCACAGGCCGCGATCTATATCTTGAGAGAATAGCAAAACCAGGGGGAATTGGAAGTCCTGAAACGTGGGAACGCTATACTGGCAGGTTAATAGACTCAATATACAAGCTATCGCATGCATTGTGTGAAGCTTATGTCTTGAAGCAAGCACAAATAAAATCAAATCTAGAGACATATCTGATGAAAAACCATACGAAAATCATAAAATCAGCGAAGACAGAGCATACTTCTGTGTTTAACAAGATTAATCCACAGCCTAATCAGAGTATTGTACGCAACTTTGACCCAATTCTTCGGAAAATCATAAGGTCTGAGGCGAGAATCGCGTCATCGCTAATAGACTATGAAATTGGCAGGGTAGAAGGAGCAACTACAAAGGGAATATTCGATGAGTATTTGGACTTCAACACCAATGTAATTTTACGGAGCCCTCATATTGGTTTCACAGGAAAAGTTGCACCAGATTTCATTTATAGACACGAAGTCATCGGCGACATCAAGACAGGTACTTGGCAAGAATTTTTCATTCACACGGCTGTAGCCTATGCTCTAGCTTATGAAGAGCACACTAGAAGAGACATGAACTATGGCACCATTTTGTATCCGCAATTCCCACGTAATCGGGATATTCCAGTCTACCACCGTACTACCATTGTCTATCTAGATGACGTATTAAGGCGAGCATTCAAGGCTGTTCGTGATAGGAAACTTCAGATTATCCATGACAGACAAGATCCGGGCAAGCCAGACAACCAAGCCAAGTGTGACCCAGGTTGCCCCTTCATTACGCATTGTTGGGAGAACGCACCGTGAGTAAGAATCTGCCATCACTAAAAGCTAAACCTGAGTTGATACCTCCGGTTCTGCGATGCATCCGGGACAACGCAGGGGATTACAAGAAGATGGAGAACTGCGTTCTTGCTCTATGGCAGGAAAAGAGCCAGAGAACAAAAGCACCGACGGAGAGAAATTCGCTTAGAGCGGTGTTCGGACCGTCGCTTCGTCATCTTCAACTAATTAGAGGCGAAAGAGATAGCTTGATTCTGATGCCTATGGGAAAGAAATTACTGAATTCATACGAATCAGAGGGCGATACTGGATATAAGAGAGAATTTGCCAAGCATTTCGTTAGATTAGACAGGGATGAAGGTATTTGCGTTCTTTTCGAACTCAGAAGAATGGGTGGCTCAGCATCGATTGAAGGTCTAGCGATCCGTCTCAGGACAAAGAACCCTGGTTCTATCGTCACAGAAGACAGGCTCCGTAAATTCCTTCTTTACTGTAACTTCCTCAATCTTGTTAAAAATGGAGAAGGAAAGACTGATCTTCGAGAACTACAATTCAGGAATAGTCTTCATGGTATAGACATATCACTATCTGACAAGGAGTTTGAAGAAGTATTGGTTAAAGAATACGATGAGTTACATGCCAAAATGCACGGCAACCCGTATGTAGCAATACCAGACTTGAGGGACAGCGTCTGCGAAGCCACCGGCATTTCTCCTGATTACTTTGATAAAAAGCTTCAGGAAATATCAAAGGAGACATCATCTTATCTAATACATTTGACAGAACCGATGCAACGCAAATCCGGGGGTATCCGCCTAGGGGATCGATATTTATATTATGCCGCTATATATCTAAAGTGAAAGGAGGCAGGGGAATGAACAAATTTGAGAAATATGCTTTAAAGGAAAACCCTTTTGACATATTCTCCTATGAGCATAAGATGGCTGATAGGGAGGAGGAGTGGAAGCGGATAACAACGTCACTTGTCTCGGCTTTCGAAGGCCGTGAACCAGCCTATTTCGTTTTGTTGGGAGATTACGGAATGGGCAAAACTTATATGCTCGAGCAGATTTACAATCGCTTGTCAGAAACAGGGGGAGAGCAGGGTGTCCTCGTAATCTATACAAGACGCGATGTCCTGTATGACAAGCGCCTCGCACTTATGGAGAGTGAGCCTAAATGGTCAAAATTCGGATTAGACCTCATAATGAGGATTTTCGATAATATAGATCGTGAAAAACTCGTTGTTGTCCTAAAAGGCGTTAAATTAGAGGGTTTCAAGTCAAAATTCGGAGGAATATTCGAGGCTTTGAAGGCGAATAAGGAAATCGGATTCAGATACATTACGGGGCAAAAGCTTATGGCAAAAGACTTTGAGCAACTAGGAGTTGACTACGCAATAGCAGATTCACCAACCAGTCTAGCTTTCTTTTTCGACTTCCTTAGAGTAATTAAAGCAGCAGGCTATAACAATTTTCTAGTTTTGATCGATGAGTTTGAGTATCTCGCTGCTCAAGGGGAGAAGAAGATTATACAAATACTAAATACCTTCAGGCAGATATTCGACGACTTTGGTGATTATAGCAGGAACTACAAGGGAACGGTGGCTAAGCCTCATTTTATGTTTGCCACATCTCCTGGGGGTTGGGAAAGATTGACTGAACTTGAAACTGCCCTAACTAAAAAGATAGGCGGTGCTGGTATTGCCCCATTCATGAGAAGGCTAAGCAAGCGTAATATGATAACTTTGGACCCTTTCACTAAAGAAAAGACCCTGGAACTGGTCAAGCTAAGACTTGCCGAGGTTCGAATAAAAGAGCTAGAAGACCCTCTAATTCCTTTTACCGAGGGCGCTATCGAACATGTTCACTCGGTATCACTTTATAGACCTGGAAATGTTATTCAGTACTGTGGAATTCTTCTTGAAGACGGTTTGGGGGAAAACCTAGAAAAGATAAATGAGAAAGATGCACAAAGAATCTTGAACAAATATGGCATAGTCACCAAGGACTGATATGGTATGTTTTCCATGAAAGACTATAACAAGGATGATAGTTCTATCGCCGTTCTTAGACCAAGCAAGAGGATAGAAGTCGTTGTAATGCTGGAATCAACTGCTTCTTCTTAAATAATAAATTTGGAATGTTTCCAACTTGGCTAGCGATATTCATTAGATAATCGAGTATGAAATGTATTACCTAGCTGGCAATGGCATCGAAAAGAGTATTGAGACATGGAAGGTCATTGTCCCATTGTATGATAATGATAATAAGGAATTTCCGGAGGAACTAATAAACTCCGTAAGAATTGAGGTTATTAATGAATTTGGTGGTCTAACGGCAATAAATGTCGTTGGTCAATGGCAATCTGGTAAAGAACTATTTACTGACCGTAATATTCAAGTAATTATTGATGTACCTATTAAAGACCATAACAGAACATCTACTTTTTTTCTTAATCTCAAGGATAAGCTAAGGGAAGAATTAAGACAGCATAAAATATATGTTACCTTTGAAAATGAGGCTTCAGAGCTATTATCAGTAAATGAGTTTCTACAGGAATTGGGATTTGAAATAAATTCAAATCAGCAGCAATCGCTAAATCAGGAGGACATACAAAGGCTCGTTGAACAATCTGAAAAAGTTAAAACAAGGTCTGGTTACCGCACCTTGAGTTTGAAGCGAGATATAGAATCAAAAACTATATTATGGGAAAGAGAGATATTAGGAACAAGGCTTTGCACGAGCATAAACGACAATTTCCCGACTGAGGCAATTATCTTGCCAGCAGATAATCTTGAACAATACTTCGACAAGGACACTTTTGGGAAACCGTTAATTGTTGTTGGGGAATATGAATATCAGCAATTCATCCTAGACAAGGAAAGAAGAAGATATGTGATAGGGAATCCTGACGTATTCACAAAATATGAAAAAGGGGACGAGGAACCTAAATTCTTCCACGAGTGGCATGGCGTGTTAAAAACATCAGAATTTATCCCTATTTATGTTGAAGAACTTTTGGTTAACTATATGATCCTGAGAGAGTTGGGTAATCCAAAAGAGAGAGTCATTATTAATGTGGGATCTGATGGTTCTTATCAGTATTTAAGCGGTCATCTCTTACATTGTCCTGCTCATATTCCAGATAAAGAGGTACAGATTGCAGTACTAGAAAATCTAATTAAAGCTCAGAAGCTTTTCGAAAATGCAGAAATTGACGAGATAACCTTGATGCAGGCGAAAGTGCTCAATAAATATAATGAAAAAAGAGCGATGCTTATTAGTTCCCATAAGTTGAATGGTCCAGGAACGTTCAAGTTAAAAGGTGTTAGGTTAGATTTTTAAGGGAAACACAGAAACAGCAGTGTCCTGCCTATCTCGATCAAGACTTGTTAGAACCACGAGAACGTCATCGAAAAGACTCTTTCTGTACGTGGACGATGACGATTGCGAAAGGTTCTAGGTATCGTCCCCTTAAGTGGAGATAGGGGGATTCGAACCCCCGACCTCTGCCATGCGAAGGCAGCGCTCTCCCTATTGAGCTATATCCCCACCGTATTAGAAATTATAGCATATAGGGGTATTCTTTCCCACCCACCCGCCCA
>Ga0315549_1002332_pt1 | contig 18209 bp, 11 predicted proteins | sample SalMarSW160200MG_FD_203101 | JGI IMG/M metagenome (GOLD analysis project Ga0315549, IMG submission 203101) | Salt marsh sediment microbial communities from the Plum Island Ecosystem LTER, Massachusetts, United States - Salt Marsh Sediment SW1601-200 ... | reverse complement strand
CGATGATAACCATAACAAATCTATTAATCGCAGTAACCGTTCTCGTATCAGCTTTAGTGTTAGATTTGATTTTCGGCGATCCTTCTCCAAATTATCCTTGGAGACTTCAATTCAAACTGCATCCAACCGTATGGATGGGCAAATTAACCACAGTATTAGAGCCTCATTTCAAGAACCCGAATCCAAAAATAGAAAAATTAAATGGTGTCTTGTTGGCCCTGATAGTAATAGTCACTTTTACTTTACCAGTCTACTTTGGGCTAAAACTAATCTACACTTACCTAGGCATTCTGGTTTACATTCTCGTCGCCGCTGTAATCCTTAAACTAACCATCTGCATGAAGCTTGAAACAGACTGGGGAATAGCCGCAGCCAAAGCCATCGAATCAGGAGACCTGACTGAAGCAAGAAAGTACGCTCACTTCTCACGAAGAGACAACAAAGAATTAACTGGCCCACAAATAGTCTCCTCCGTTATCGAATCACTATCCGAAAACCTAACCGATTTTAGACTATCCCCCATCTTCTACTACGCCTTTTTTGGTGTTCCAGGCGCCGTCGCGTTTCGAGCAATCAACACGCTCGACGGCATGGTTGGATTCAAAGACCCTGAACACCTTCACATTGGATGGTTTTCCGCAGTCTCCGACACCATAGTCAACTATATTCCAGCTCGATTAACAACCATCCTAATAATCCTAGCCTCAGCTATTCTGGGCGAAGACTATAAGAACGCGTGGGCAATTGCCCGCCGAGACCAAGCTAAAATTCCTAGCATAAATCACGGATGGCAAATGGCATCCATGGCTGGAGCCCTCCGCGTACAATTAGAAAAACCTGGGCAATACGCTGTTGGCGACCAAACCGAAGAGTTGGACTCGAACAAAATAATTCGCGCCTTAAAAATCCGAAACATAGCAATATTTTTATGTATAGTCCTTATGCTGCCAATACTTTTACTAACCAATGTCTACTTGTTCCCATTTTAGGATATTAGTGTCGCTTGGATGCCTTTCATCAGTTGATCTTTATTTTTGCATGTGTGAACGCAATTATGCAAAACATATTAAACATGCGACTTCTTGTATTTGTGAAAGGATAAACGTTCAGGGAAGAAATATGAGGTCACATGTAACCCTCGTGAACCCACCCTACCCGAAGGGCGCACACAAGCATCCCCCATTTACCCCTTTAGGTCTAGGGTATTTGGCTGCTGTTTTAGAGAAGAATCAATATAACGTTGATGTAATCGATTGCCAAGTCCTCGACATATCCCATGAAGAAGTAAAAAGCGAACTTAGTAAACGGAAACCCGACATAGTTGGAATGACATCAACCACCCTCACCTACAAATCTGCGCTCCGCGTAGCAAAAGTCGCTAAAGAAATTAATCCAAAATGCTTAACCGTTCTCGGAGGCTGCCACGTTACATTCTGGGATGACAAAGCACTGCAAGAATGCCCACATCTGGATGTTGTTGTGCGGAAGGAGGGCGAAAACACGATACTGGAGCTTATTGAAAGGTTAGAGGCGGGAAAGGCTTTCCATGATGTTCTAGGCATAACCTGCAGAAAGGGTGACGAAATCGTCAGGAACCCAGACAGGCCACCCATAGAAGATCTTGACAGTTTACCGTTTCCTGCTCATCATCTCTGGCCTATTAATCGACTCCGAAAATACGGCAAAGTGATATTCCCTGTAATGACAAGCCGAGGCTGCACATTCTGGTGCGAATTCTGCACCGCAGTCAGAATGTTCGGAAGAAGATATCGGACAAGAAGCCCAAAAAATGTCGTGGACGAGATTGTGTTCCTTCAAAAAACTTACGGCGCTGAGCAGTTTACGTTCTATGATGACACTTTCACTATTAATCAAGGCAGAATTGCAGAAATATGCGACGAGATTAAAAACAGAAAATTGAAGATTGAGTGGGACTGTGAAACCCGTGTGGACCTGGTTTCAAAGGAGCTACTCCAGAAAATGAAGGATGCGGGCTGCTTCGCCGTATGGTATGGACTTGAGTCAGGTTCGCAGCAGGTGTTAGATGCTATGAGAAAAGGAATCTCTCTCGCACAGGTTATAAGAGCATTTAAATGGACAAAAGAGGTTGGGCTGATGGCTGTTGTGGGCGTGATTCTAGGTTCCCCTAGTGAAACTAAGGAAACCGCTTGGGAGACAATAAAGTTTGTTGAGAAATTAAATCCTGATGATGTGGGTTACTATATAGCTACACCTTACCCAGGAACGCCCATGTATGATTCCGTCAAAGAAAAGGGTTGGCTTAAAGTAACTGACTTCGACAAGTATGATACAGCGACTCCCATCTTTGAGACTCCAAACTTGAGCATGCAAGAGTTGAGGGAAATCCGCGAAGAAGCATTTCGCAGGTTCTATCTTCGTCCACAATATTTTCTTAACATGCTCACTAAAGGAAGGTTCTGGAGTTTATCAATAGGTCGGACAGTATTAGCACACTTTCTGCGGGCAGTAAAAGCAAAGATACTGCTTAGATAGCTCCTAAAAAAGCTGGACTATGTTATCATGCCATAACAACAGTAAAGTTAATAGTCATTCTTTGTCATAAGCTCTCTCAGCTGGTGGGAGTGATCAAATGAGAGTTGTTGTTCAATGGAGCGGAGGCAAAGAATGCTGCTTAGCGTACCATAAGGCAGTGGAGCAGGGTCACGAAGTGGCTTATCTTCTTACCTACGTTTATATGGATCCTTACATTTTTCACAGCTTACCTGTAATGGAACTGCAATCTAAGACTTTGGGAATCCCCCAACTCAAGGTTAAAGTCAAAAAATCATATGACGACATTTTCAAAACCTTCACTCGTCTAAACAAAGATGAGGGAATAGAGGGCTTCGTAACCGGAGACATCGCCGGCGCTGGCTGCGCGCGGGTGCACAAGATATACTATGATATAATGTGCGAAAAGTTAGGCATAACAATGATTATGCCCATAGAGAATCCGTCTGGGAACACTTATGATGTTTTGGAAGAGGAAATATCAGCGGGTATAAGGCCTATGTTGAGCTGCATAAATCGGGATTACTTTGGTGAAGAATGGTTGGGCCGTGTAATCGATGAAGATTCAATCAAGGACCTTAAGGCACTGGCAGACAGACAGGAGATAGACGTTTGCAGTGAAGACGGGAGAGGCTTTCACAGCATGGTGATTGATGCTCCTCTCTTCAAGGAGACCATCGAGATCGGTAAATTCAAAAAGAAAAGCCGTAAGGAAAAATCCAAAACTTGGAAAAGAAATTGGCTCTACATGGACATCAAAAAAGCATTTCTAAAACCAAAAAACTAGCAGCATTTGATAAATTTTGGAATCTTTTAGAAAAAAGAGGCAACAATAACCTTAATAGTCATTTTTTGTCATACCCCTTTCGATTGGTGAGCGTGACTGAATGAGAGTTGTGGTCCACTGGAGCGGAGGCAAAGACAGCTGCACAGCATACCACAAAGTAATAGAGCAGGGTCACGAAGTGGCTTTCCTTGTTACCTACGTTTACATGGACCCCTATGTTTTTCACAGCTTACCTGTAATGGAGCTGCAGTCAAAGGCTTTGGGAATCCCTCACATCAAGATAAAGATCGAGAGCACACGCCCACAGGATCGGTATGATCAAATTCTTGATGTTCACGCTCGTCTGAATAAAGAGGAGGGAATTGAGGCCATCGTAACCGGGGACATCGACAACGTACATCACAAGCGTGTTTGGAAGGATGCCTGCAAAAAGTTAAACATGAAATTGATAATGCCCTTGTGGGATCGCCCTTTCTCTTTCATTCCTGGGAATCCTTACCGTAAACGTGTTTTAAACATGGAACTTTCACTCGGAATGAGACCTATTCTTAACTGCATAGACTTGAAGTACTTTGGTGAAGAATGGTTGGGTCGTGAGTTTGACCGAGCCTGCGTTGAGGATATGAAACCGCTAGTCGGTCGCCCTGGAGTTGGGATAGATGCTACAGGAGAACCGGGTGAGTTTCACACTACTGTGCTTGATGCACCGCTTTTTAAGGAAGCCATCGAAATCATCAAGTTCAGTAAGAAAAGTCGAGTCGTTGATTATGGGGGGTCACCGGACCCTACTGGAAATTTCTGCTACATGGATATAGAGGAAGCTGTTCTGAAGCCAAAAAATCGCTAGTTTTCTAAAGGGGTTTCAGTTGATTGTGCTGTTCCAGTAATAGATTTGTGAATATTTTTCTTCGTAGTTAAACTGTGGGTCATCATATATTATGTCCAATTTCAGTCCATATCTTTGGATGAGCTTGTTCATGTTTTCCCAAATCAAAGGAGCCTTATCGTCTGGTGACCAAACGCCCCATATGTTGTCATCTACTGTTCGCATGCCCCAGCCATAATCCTTGGGGAGAACAAAAGCTACTTCTGCCTCTACTTTTTCAATGGAACTTTGATGGGGAGAACGTGCCATGCTCCAGAAAGTCTCCATGGCGGCGAAGTGCTCTTCCTCTAGGATGCCGAAGGGTTGGTCGTATGGGAAATTGAAAACTATCACATATTTGGCTCCTGCCCGGTAGGCTGTGATCATGTCCTGCAGAATCTTGGCTCCACTACCAAGTGCGGGTTCGATCCCGTCCTTCCACACTACTATGGCGCCCCAATCTCTGTCTTGTACATTTGCGGCTCCCCTGCCTAACGCTATATGCTGGGTTCTGTTGTGGTTCCACCCCAATTCAACAAAGATGGCGTCATACCCTGCTAGATAATCGAACCAGTAAAGAGCATAATCGGAAGTAAACAGAGGGAGGCTCTTGCTTCTTGCAAACTGCCAACTAAGCCCAGAAGGAACAGCAGTGACAAACCGATTTGCTGCATCGCCATAGTCGGAAACGTTTTCAAAAACCTTCTCCGCCGCAACTCCAGAACGCCATTGACCCGTGTCTATCTGTTTTCCACCCGGCTCGTCATACAGATAAACACCCAAAAACCTGTTTTCCCATCTTTCCTTTGCGGTGCTTAACCATGTCTGAACCCACGGATAAGTTTGGTAAGGAATAAAATCGAAGTACACTATTATGCTCATGTTCGCATCTATGGCATACTGGCTGATTTCGTTAAGCGCCGTCTCGTTGGTGGATATGTCCCAGTTGTTTATGAGGAAAAAATTTGTGTATCCCCTAACTTTGTCTATGAGACTCTTCGCTTGGCTGGTTGTATCTCCGCCAAAGGAGACACCGAAAAAGAAATCTTCGTTAGAAGCCTCATTTTTGTTCTCGTTGTGAACATAAATTAGTGGAAAACAGACAGCAGAAACCAGCAATACGGTAAGCAGAAGCAGCCAACTCATTTTCATAAAGTGTTACCAATATTGGTTATGTCATTGTAGAAAAAATAGTTTTTGAAATTCTATGCATGAAATTAGTTTTGGTCAAAGTTTCTTGACTAGATGACTATTCGAATTGTGACGTTTTGGTCAAGGTTTCTTGATAAAAATCCTTTTCAGGTTAGTTAACGAAGGCATTAATGGTGCCCAAATGGAGGTACGGACGTAAAGATGAAACTCAAAGACATTCTTTTGTTTATATTGGTACTGTTGGGAGTATCAGTTGCGCTATACTATCTCACTCTAACTGGCTTTGGTTGGGGCCAATGGCTGCTGGCGGCTATAAACGTTGTCTTCTTTGGTCTTTTCTTGGTACTGCTACAGTTCAGAAGAAAAGTAGCGCGCCTCCCCGGAAGCGTCTACTTGGCATTTGTAATTGCGTTTTTCGCTGAAATGTATGGTTTCGCCTTAACTATGTACATTTTCATGGGAGTTTTCGGATACAGTAACATTTATTCTCTGGAATTCATTTTAACCAAAGTAATGGGACAAAAGCTGTTTGAAAACATTTTCATGCACTTCATTTTCCCAGCCTCCAAAGTCATAATGGGCATAGGCATGCTCTTGGTGATCTTTGGCTGGAAACAAATTCATGACGGCAAAGGACAACTCGTAACAACAGGTCTCTATGCATACGTTCGCCATCCACAATACATAGGCTTCCTCTTAATTACTCTCGGCATGAACGTTCAGTTTCTCACAATCATCACGCTTGCGCTTTGGCCCATCGTCGCAATCGTCTACTATAAGCTTGCAAAAACAGAGGAAAAAGACGCGGAAGAACAATTCGGCGAAGAGTTTCTGGAATACAAACGCAAGGTTCCAGGGTGGATACCGCGCATACGAAAAAACAGTTAGTTCTTAACATCAGTTTGGTTGGATAGTCTTCGTTTATAGAGGGCTAAGGCAACTGCAAGCACGATGAGCATGAATAACATTGGGGTCCACGTTGGAAACTCTGGGATTATGAATGGTTCCATTAGTGGATAGTTGTCTTGGTTGTTCTCGTCAATAACATATGGGGTGTCACCTATTCCGTCGCCGTCGCTGTCTGTGCCGTTGTAGTCGCTCAAGTAGTTTCCGCCAGGAGGATAACCATCATCCCATGTGCTATTAGTGTGTGATAGACGAATTTGGTTTGTGTTGTTAATGAGGTTGTTGTGAAAAATCATGTTATCCAAAGAATCATAGAGGCTGATGCCATAGCAGTTGTTGTTTGTTATGTTGTTTCCAGAGATAATGGTACCAGAACCATGGAGAGCGATGCCATAGTCGTTGTTTGTTAAGGTGTTTCCATAGATAATGGTATCAGCACCATGGATACACATGCCATCGTAGTTGTTTGTATTAATGTTTCCAGAGATAATGTTACCCGAAGAAGCCCAGAAAAAGATGCCCCTGAAGTTGTTTGTTATGTTGTTTCCAGAGATGGTGTTGTTAGAAGACCAATAGAGGTAGATGCCATCGTAGTCGTTGTCTGATATGTTGTTTCCAGAGATAGTGTTATTAGAAGACCAATAGAGGTAGACGCCATCGTAGTTGCTGCTTGTTATGGTGTTTCCAGAGATGATGTTAAAGTCAGAAGAATCATAGAGGTAGATGCCATCGTAGTTACTGTCTGTTATCTTGTTTTCGGAGACAGTGTTACCATAAGAACCAGAGAGGTAGACGCCATAGTCATTGTTTGTTATGTTGTTTCTAAAGATAGTGTTCTCGGAAGAACTGTAGATGTCGATGCCACGGTTGCTGTTTGTTATGGTGTTCCCAGAGATTGTGTTATCCGAAGCACCATAGATGTGGATGCCGTGGTCGTTGTCTGTTATCATGTTTCCAGAGATTGTGTTGAATTCTGAAGAACTGTAGACGTCGATGCCACGGTTGCTGTTTGTTATGGTGTTCCCAGAGATGGTATTATCCGAAGAACCATAGAGACCGATGCTATGGTAGTTGTCTGTCATGGTGTTACCAGAGATAATGTTACCAGAAGACCAATAGAGGGCGATGCTATCGTAGTTGCTGTTTGTTATGGTGTTTCCAGAGATAGTGTTGCTAGGCGCCCAATAGAGGCAGATGCCCTCGTAGTCGCTTTTTGTTATGGTGTTCCCGGAGATGGTGTTACCAGAAGAACAAGAGATGTACATGTTCCTGAAGTTGTTTGTTATGTTGTTTCCAGAGATGGTGTTAAATTCTGAAGAACTATATAGTGAGATGCCCCTGAGGTAGCTGTTTGTTATGTTGTTTCTGGAGATGTTGTTATCCGAAGCACTATCGAGGTGCATGCCTTCATCGTTGTCTGTTATGCTGTTTCCAAAGGCAGTATTGTAAGAAGAATTATTGAATGAGATAGCAGTTGCAAAATTTTGGATCTTTGTGTTTTGGATTGTGACATTGTTTACGCTATCTAAGTGAAATCCACTTTCGCTTCCTGAACCATGAAGCGTGTATCCATTTCCATCCACCACTATGCCGCTTCTCTCCAGCACAATAGAGTCAAAAATGTTGGCAGTAAACGTGTAGGCATCTCCGTCGCGTAGAATCGGTACCGTTGGAGGATCAATTGCCCCATCAGCCCTAATCAATATCCTGTCAGTGGCTTTAACTCGTTGAATGTTAAATGCTAATGTCAACACGCTAGCTACCAGCAGAGTCAGAATTATTCCAGAAACTGCTTTCTTCTTCAATCTGCTTCCACTTTCTTTTCAATTAACCCCTTTAGGCGCAATCCAATAATATGCTTTCTGATTCATTTCCTTAATAGGATTTTTATTGCTTTCTTTGGGTCTCGAATAGCTTTTATCAGTTTGTCGCGAGTAAAAACTGGGTTCACCAAATTAGCTTGCGCACATAACTTAAGCAGTTCGTCTGCAGTGAATTCCGGAGTTTCAATTTGGGGTTCAGTTGCAGCCAACGATTCATAACTGAAGTTGTCCCTCAAGAAACCGCCTTGCTTAGCCTGTTCATAGAGTTCGGTTCCATAAATGGGTGTGGCTATGCTGAAGTAGAATTTGTTTGCTCCTAGTCGCCTCAGCTTATAGGCGTATTTTATGGTTTCTTTTATATCCTCTTTTGTTTCACCAATAAGCCCGAGTACAAAAAAGCATCCTATCTTGATCCCAATTTTTTTGCATAAAACAACAGCTTTTTCCACTTCAGTTAGTTTCTGGTTCTTTTTAACAATTTGATCCACAACACGTTGAACACCAGATTCGGGAGCAACGCGTATTCCCTTGCAGCCTGACTTTTTCATTTTTTTCAAAAGCTTTTCATCAAGAGTATCTGCTCTGACACCGTTTGGAGCGTACCATTCAATGTCTAATCCTCTATTCACGATTAGATCACAGATAGTTTCCATCCTTTTCTTGTCTACCGTCATATTCTCATCATAGAAGTCAATCTGCTTAATGTGGTAGGTTTGAATCAGTTGCTCTATCTCATCAACCACGTTCCCAGGGCTTCTAGCACGCCATTTTTTTCCCATAACAATGTGAACCGTGCAAAAAACGCAATTGTATGGGCAACCTCTACTAGTAATCATTGTAGCCCACGGTTTGCATATTTCTCCTCTTATCGGGTTTTCTTTTACAGCAATAAAGTATTTGTCCATTGGAAGTAGATGTCTTGCCGGAAAGGGCAGAGAATCCAGATCTTGAATCGCGGGTCTTGGAGGAGTAATAACATTTTTCCCGTTTTTGGTAAAGGCGATTCCTTTTATTTTTTTGAGGTTCTGTGTGTTTCTTTCTTCCAGTGTGTTGACTAACTCGAATATTGTATGTTCTCCCTCTCCTATTACAACAAAATCGATATTCGAGTGTGCAAGACATTCTTCAGGTCTTGCAGAGGGATGCTGACCATCCAACACAGTAATTATGCCGTTGTCAATGCTTTTTACTATAGAGGCAACCTCAAATGCGCCTTTGGACCAACCAGAGAATGGAATGTTTATTCCAACAACATCGGGTGACCACCGTCTGATCCTATTCGCCAACTCTTCGTTTCTTAACCCCACTCGATACTTAGTTCCATCTATTTGTTCAAGATTTCTCCGCCCTTCTGTAGGAGAATCTATAATGCATACCTTATGCTGCTTTTCGAGCACCGCTGCTACATATGCTATTCCCCAAGGTTGAAATACGCAAGGCTTTCCCCATAATTTTGGGTGCATACGCGGTGGATTAATCAAACAAACACGCATTCTGCTGCTCACTACCTACAGCACACAAGTTTAGGTCTATTGTCTCTATTCTGGATTCACGCAAATCTCAACAACATTAGTTAAACAATTGGAAACCTAAAAACGTTTAGAAAAACTCAAGTCGAAAAACCCGCCGTGATTGGGAATAAAAACAGCAGTATGTTTTGCTGCTTTTGAGGTCTTTGTAAGGCTATTCTTTACCTGCCAATCGTCACTTGTAACCACTGTTCCATTCCAGAAATAGAGTTTACTGTATATCCACATTTTGTTGTAGTATTCTGGGTCGTCATAAATTATGTCCAAACTTAAATGATGGCTATGCAAGAGGTAGTCAACAGTCTTCCCTATTGTTATCGATAATTCATCGATCCAGAATCCCCAAATTTTGTCTTCGCCTCCGCGAAAGCCCCACCCATAATCTTTTGGGAGAACATACGCTATCTGAGTACAGGTGGGACAGTAAATGCTGGGTCTTTCAGGGTTGGTGTGAATGTAACTCCAAAATCTTTTCATGGCATCGAAGTGCTCCTCGGTTAGTGTTCCATAAGGCGTGCACTTTTGTTTTGCATAATTAAAAACAATCACATATTTGGCTCCGCTCAGGTAGGCTAAAACCATGTCATAGTATAGTTCGTCTGCTGATTCCATGTAGGGTGGTTCGTTATAGGTCCATGTGATTATTGCTCCCCACTCTTTATTGTGCATCTTTGCGGCGCCTCTGTTGAGCGCGATATTCAAGAGTCTGCTGTGGTTCCATCCAAACTCGGATAAAATCACATCGTAGCCTGCTTTGTAAGTGAACCAATAAAGTGCATAATCAGCAGTAATCGAGAGCAAATCACCAGCATGCATATAATCCTCTGTATAATGGCTCAAAAAATGATCCACATAATCAACGTACTTGTTAGCTGCATCTGTGTAGTTAGCTGCTTCTTTTATCGGCATAAATTCATCACAGTCTATTTGGCGTCCGCCAAACTCGTCGACAACATACAATCCCAAAAAGCGGTCCCCCCACTTTTTCCTAGCATCGGCAACCCATTGAGACTGATCAATTTCTTCATATGGGTGCATATACACCATAAAGTAAAGTCCACTATTACATATATACTGGCAGACATCATTGAGTTTTGTAATGTTGAAGGTTATCCCTGTACTGCCTACCCCAAAAATATTCGTGTAAGACTTTATTTTGTCAACAAGTTTTTTGATGTCTTCCACATTGTCATAGGCAGTGTCAACGCCGACAAAAAAGTCAGGCTTTGAGGGTTCCTTCACAGGCTCAAGTCTCCAAAAAAGAAGAACGAAGAACATAGAAACGAGAAAGATAGCCAAAACTACTCTACACTTCATTTAGGTTCAACTTATACTCAGCTTGAGCACAATTAAATAATAGTGTCCAAAAGCTTAAATATTTAAGCTTTAAGAGAACTAGCAACATAAAGAGGTTACGGAAAAATGGGATTAAAAACTTCTGTTAAAGCCCCAATGACAAAGGATCTGCTGATGAAGTATACGTTTGTTGCTCTCTGCATTCTCGCAGCTGTATCTTTCATTTCATTTGGTTTCGAGTCGCTTATAATATCTGTAATTTCGGTTTTAGTTGCTGTAGCTTGTGATTATCTGCTTTCACTGGTAATGGGAGAAAAGGGACCCTTAAACACAATGTCTGCAGCTGTCTTCGGCTTAATCGTTGCCATGTCATACTCTTTAGGTATGGCACCAGCGATGGCCACTGAAGAATTCTCAATACTGGGTGGTGCTGGGCTTGATAAATATCTGTATCCTGCTTTGATTTCAGCTGTCGGATTGATTGTTTTCAAGAAAATTCAAGGACTGGCTGGACGAAAATACGTGAATCCCGCTGCAATCGCGAAACTTCTGATTATCGGCTTACTAATTACGGCTCCTAGTTCAGCCCTAATGCCCGCAGATCATATGGGAGCTTTCGACCTGCAAAATCGTCTCACTGAAAGTAAGATTGAGGGTTTTCCTCCCTACCGCCCAATGGAAACCATGTATTTTGGTTCAGCTATGATCTCGTGCTATGGAGATCCTAACTTGGACCCTATGTATCCCTATACCTATGGTACACCCGAGGACCCCCTCCCAGACATTCTTTACACCATGCTAGTGCAGAAGTATCACGGTTGGATAGGCGGCGTTTCAAGCATCGCCGTAATCGCAGTAGGAATAGCCCTGTTTGCACTTCTCCGAGGATATATTAAATGGAGAATAACTCTGGCTTACCTAGTAACCACCCTGTTGTTCTCTCTCGTTACAGGCTACCTTTACGGTGGAGACATGATAATTAGAATATTGTTCCATCTATTCACGGCCAGTTCGATTTTCTTGGCATTCTTCATGGCAACGGACCCTGCAACTACCCCCCTGACCCGTTTAGGCCAAAACATATTCGGTGTAGGCTTAGCCATATTAACAATGATTATTCAGGTGTACATGGGGTTCTTGGGAGGTTCGATTCTTGCGTTGGTGATCATGAATCTAACAACTCCTCTGCTTGACCAAGTCGGAGTTCCGAAACCCAGCGAAACCAGGATCAAAGTAAAACTTCCGAAGGCCAAAAAATTTGCGAGTGTCAGGTCTACTGATTGTATTCGATGTGGACAATGCATAACGGCGTGCAGCATGAATCTGCCAGTCATATTGATCATGGAAGCCGTCAACAAGGGAAATTGGGCAAGAGTTGAGAAGCTGGGGGCGGGATACTGTAACAATTGCGGTTTCTGCTCTTTCGTTTGTCCTGCAAGAATCGATCTGCAAACTATAATTGTTTCTGCCAGAGACAAGATAAAAAAACATAGCGGCATCCGCGCAGAAGATAAAGTACACTAAACAAGCGCGCTTTATTGCGCGCAATCTTTTATTTTTTTTGACTAAGAAGAATATGGCTAAGGTATGCCAAAAAATAGCTAATTTTTGGGAGAAACCTTCCTGTCTTTATGCCTGAAGATTGTCTGGTTAGTTAGGCTTACTTGAGGCATGCGCGTTAGTGTGTTTAAAAATTATTTTGTTGCTTGCGCTATTTATTGTTAGGAAGAAGCTTTGAGTATTAAGCGAGTACTTTATTCATTGGATTTGGGTTGTGTTCGCGGGATTTTGACGTCTCTTTATCATGGGGCTGGGGCGGGCAGGAAGCCTATCCCTCCGGTTTCATTGTTGAAGGGAACAGGCTTTCATCCATGCTTGCCTAGGCTTCTCAGCCATGCTCACAGTAGCCCTTACAGCTGTCAGGCAGCATAAGCCAGACCTCATAAAAAGCATCAAACATTACACAACCCAATGAAACCAATGAGACATCAAAGACGGATTAAGATAGAGGTAACCCTCAAAGAAGGGAAAAAGAAACACAGAAAGACCGCTCAGAATATTCCATTTCAGAATAGAAAAGCCCTCACAAAAACACCGTGACACATAATCAACGAATAATTTCTAAACAGCCTAGCGTGCAAATAAGGTGAAAAGCTTATTAAGCAATAGTTACGTAAATAAAAAGAAAGAGGTGGAAAGGCTTTGTCGATAACAGATAAATTTTACGCCGTGCTATTCAGCGATATTTCGCTTGGTATCGTTATACCTATCATTATAGGCATATTAATACTTCTTTTCCCAACAGTGATATCTGACTATCTGGAGACCGTACATGTGTCTTTCCCAGAATTCATCTGGGGAGGACCAGAAATACCGCTACAGTATATAATTACCATAGGTATAACTGAGGGTATTCTCACCTGCGCTATTCCGGTAACACTTGGAATTGCTTGGAACAGGTGGGCTGGAGGCGCATCAGGGTTCCTAACTAGCATACTCTTTACGGTGTCCATGGCAGCATACTACGGCACAGGCGAATGGGGATTTGTTCCGACCTTAGATTGGCTTGGTGTGATTGTCGCCGGCATGTTAGCGGGATACATAGCTGGATCCGTAATGACTATGATGCGCATGAAGGGTCGTTCAGGCTTAAAGGGCATGTTGATTGCGGGAATGGTGGCTACCACAGTTGCAACAATAATTACCACTCAGACATACATTATGTTTTCTCCGATGTACTCGATGTCAATGGATCTTGGAATGAACTATTGGGACGCATGGGGCCTTACATGGTTTACCTATATTGCGATATACTACGTTTGGGCACTATTTGGTGTAATTGGCGCTTGGGTCTCCTTCTGGTTCAGGTGAACAACAGCAAAACCACTACCAACATTCACCCCGTTTTTCCCTTTTTTTAACTTTGAAGGAATCCATCTTTTTCTTCGTCTTTAGAATTAGAGATAGAATAAGCATAATGTTTCTGCTTGATTTCATCTTCCTGGAAAGTATATGTACATGCGCCTTTTTTATTATTTGATCTTTTTTCGCATTTGTGAATGCTTTTTATGCAAAATATATTAAGCATGCAACTTGCTGTATTTGTGAAAGGATAACCACTCAGGGAAGAACTATGCGACTACATGTAACTCTTGTGAACCCACCCTACCCGAAGGGTGCACACCAGCATCCTCCATTTACCCCTTTAGGTCTAGGGTATTTGGCTGCTGTTTTAGAGAAGAATCAGTATGAAGTTGATGTAATCGATTGCCAAGCCCTCAAACTCTCATATGAGGAATTTAGAAGCGAACTTAGTAAGCGGAAACCCGACATAGTTGGAATGACTTCCACCACCCTCACCTACAAGTCTGCGTTGCGTATAGCAAAGATTGCTAAAGAAGTTCATCCAAAATGCTTAACTCTTCTTGGGGGCGTTCACGTTACTTTTTGGGATGATAAGGCCTTGCAGGAATGCCCATACCTAGATGTTGTTGTGCGGAAAGAGGGCGAAAACACGATACTGGAGCTTATTGAAAGGTTGAAGGAGGGCAAGGCTTTCCATGATGTTTTGGGTATAACATGCAGAAAGGGTGAAGAAATTGTCAGGAACCCAGACAGACCATACATAGAAGATCTTGACAGCTTGCCGTTTCCTGCACACCATCTCTGGCCTATTGATCGACTTCGAAAATATGGGAAGGTAGTGTTTCCCTTAATGACAAGCCGGGGTTGTGTATTTTGGTGCGAGTTCTGCTCGGCGGTCAGGATGTTCGGTCGAAGATTTCGGATGAGAAGCCCAAAAAATGTTGTGGACGAGCTTGAGTTTCTTCACAACACTTACGGAGCGGACAATTTTACTTTTTATGATGACGCGTTCACTGTAGATCAATCTAGAGTTGAGGAAATATGCAGAGAAATTCATAGTCGAAAACTTAGGATAACGTGGGATTGCGGGACCCGTGTTGACATGATCACAAAGGATTTGCTTCAGAAAATGAAAGAAGCCGGATGTATTGCCGTATGGTTAGGTGTCGAGTCAGGTTCGCAGCGGGTGTTAGATGCTATGGGAAAGGGTTTTACTCCAAATACGATAAGGAATGCCTTTAAATTTGCAAAAGAAGTTGGATTAATGACCATTGCAAGTGTGGTTTTTGGGTTTCCAGGTGAAACGCGCGAATCTGCGTGGGAAACCATTAAACTTGTTGATGAAATAAGCCCCGATGACATAGGTTATTATATAGCAACGCCTTATCCTGGAACTCCGATGGCTGATTATGTGAAGAAGATGGGTTGGCTAAGGGTAACTGACTTCGACAAGTATGATACAGCGACTCCCATCTTTGAGCTTCCAAACTTGAGCATGCAAGAGTTGAGGGAAATCCGCGAACAGGCATTTCATAGGTTTTATCTTCGTCCTAGCTATGTTCTCCGCATGTTCTCTAAAGGTGGGATGTACGGTTTTTCGGCAACACGAACGGCTTTTGCGCATTTCCTTAGAGCCACCAAATACAAACTTAAGCGTCCATGATCTACGAAGATGGGTTTCTTAACCTAGATGTAAGCGGTTAATAATCAAAAATAAAACCTGGAAATTTAGGGCTAGCGACTTGATGGATACAACAGCTGTCTAAAATTGTTAATGAATTGGCGCTAAAATTGGCCTGCGAACATACAACACATCTTATGTTTTAATAAAAACTTGTTTTTGCACTCTTGGCAGCTCCACAGTTGCATCCGCTAATCGCTCAAATCAACATTTCTTGCATTCTTGTGAATGACAAAGTAAAAAGATCAAAAACCGACTCAAATTATGTTGTATCTCATTCGATGTATGCACTAGCTGTTATCCACAAAAACCATACAAACAAAATAGTACTATATTATAATTCGCAAAAAAATTTTTGAGAGGGAAAAACTCAGTGGCTGAGAGGGCTTCAGGGAAGCGTCCAAGCTCGTTGACGTCTTGGTAAGGGGTTTTGGTTTGTTTCTCCCCCTTTCATACACTTCCTTGGGTCCCAGCAAAACATGTTGCGCTGGGTTCACTAAAGCTTAAATGTAAGTTATGTTCTACTAAAACAGTATAAAAAAATTGAGGTAAAACATATGAAAATTCAAAGAAACAAAACATTAACATCAATAGCTTTGGTTCTAACATTAACAATAGCTGCTATAATTGTTGCTTTGCCAGCTGCCACCGCACAGGAGCCTCCTAGGAGAAAGACCTATGTCTTCCTTGGTGCTATGCCTAACCCGGTAGGTGTTGGTCAACCTGTGCTGCTCCACGTTGGAATATTTACTGCGTTAGGGAGTGTAGACCAAAGTTGGAAGGGTCTGACAGTAACCGTTACAAAACCTGATGGCAGCACCGAAACTTTGGGGCCACTTAAAACCGACTCGACAGGAGGAACAGGCACCATGTACACACCTGACCAGGCGGGAACACATATTCTGCAGTCACACTTCCCTGAACAGGAGAACGAAGTTACATACTACGAATTTGATCGTGGCGCTATGATGTTGGCAGGTACTATAATGGAAGCCAGCGACAGCGAGGAAGTTGAGCTTATCGTACAGGAAGACCCAATAGCATATTATCCAGGTCAGCCGCTTCCAACAGAATACTGGAGTCGTCCAATAGACGCGCAGCTTAGAGAATGGTCAACGATTGCAGGGAACTGGCTCGGCATGGGTAACCCTAATCTTTACGTTCCTTACAACGACGGACCAGAAAGTGCTCACATACTGTGGGCTAAGCCGCTAACAACAGGAGGTCTCAGTGGAGGTGCCAATGGTCTTCAGAGCATGGAAATTGGAGATGCATACGAAGGCAAATGGCCGTCACCAGTAATCCTCAACGGAATACTTTACTACAATAGATACGAGAGCATTCCTCCCCTATTTACGCAGAGTGGAATTGTTGCAGTTGATCTGCGTACCGGAGAAGAGCTATGGTTCAGAAACAACACTGTACTCACTTTTGGTCAAACATTCTATTTCAGCTGTTTCAACTATCACGGCGTTTACACCTACCTATGGGAAGTAGTGGGCACCACTTGGAATGCATATGACCCATTCAATGGAGAGTGGGTGTACAGCATTGAGAACATGCCGAGCATGGGCTTCGGCATGTTTGGAGGAGTGTCTATGGTCGGCCCAAAAGGTGAAATACTGTTACCTGTGGTTGGGCCACCTTCGTCACCTTTCGGACCCCCACAACCACCATCTTGGTTGGCTCTGTGGAACTCAACTAAATGTGGACAACAAGGGTCGATGGATGTAGGTAGTTGGGAGGAGGAAATGATCAATCGCACGCTTGACGGACGAGAAGGATATTCATGGAACGTGACACTACCAAGTTTACCTGGAAGCGTCCAATTTGCTGCTGATGACAGAATACTCGGTTATTACGTATCCCCCACTCGAGACGAAGCTGTGTTCTGGGCTTTAAGTTTGAAACCAGGGCAAGAAGGAACGTTGCTGTTTAATAAAACTTGGACCCCACCCGCTGAATGGGAAACAGGCAGTCACGTCATACATTTCGGTGGTGCAACTGATAATGGTGAGGATGGCGTTTTCGCCCTGTTTTCAAAAGAGCTTAGAAGATTCTATGGCTTCAGCTTCGACAATGGTGAGTTTCTATGGGAAACTGAGTCGGAGAGTTACTTGGATGCTTACGGCTGGGGCCGTATGGAACACGAATGGCTCTTCGCTTATGACAAACTCTACTCAACTGGTGTTGGCGGAATAGTCTATTGCTACGATGCCAAGACAGGAAAGACGCTATGGACCTACCCTGTAGATGACCCCTACCAAGAATACTTGTTTACTAATAATTGGTGGCAACGTATACTATTCATTACCGACGGAAAAGTCTACGCGGGCCATGCGGAGCACTCTCCCATTGATCCCAGACCGCGCGGTGGACCATTCATCTGTCTCGACGCAGAGACCGGAGATCCAATATGGAGAGCAGATGGTTTGTTCCGTCAAACCCACTGGGGAGGGCGTGGAATAATCGGAGACAGCATAATAGCGACCATGGACACATACGACCAGCGCATATACGCCATAGGTAAGGGACCAAGCGAAACAACAGTCACAGCACCAGGCACCGGGATACCACTTGGATCCAGCGTAATGATTAGAGGCATGGTGACTGATGAGTCTCCGGGCACAAAGGAATACGCTTTGACAGCACGTTTCCCCAATGGAGTTCCCGCAATAGCTGATGAAGACATGAGCGAATGGATGAAATATGTATACAAGCAGTTTCCAGCGCCCATGTACGCAACTGGGGTTTCGGTGCACCTGGAAGCCTT
>Ga0315549_1002329_pt1 | contig 18245 bp, 17 predicted proteins | sample SalMarSW160200MG_FD_203101 | JGI IMG/M metagenome (GOLD analysis project Ga0315549, IMG submission 203101) | Salt marsh sediment microbial communities from the Plum Island Ecosystem LTER, Massachusetts, United States - Salt Marsh Sediment SW1601-200 ... | reverse complement strand
TTCACAGCATCCCACTTCAAGGGAAGGCTTTTTCTTGACAGTAATGAGGAGTTGAAATTAGAGTTGTCAAGGATCAAGAATCAAACAACATTCATTATTTTACCAGAGGTTTGTATATGAAATATCGAGTAAGTCTTGAAAAAACGGAAGAAGGTTATTCTGTCTGGGTCCCCGGCTTACCAGGCTGCTGGTCTCAAGGCAAGACCGAAAAGGAGGCATTGGAAAACATTACAGATGCTATTGAAGGCTATCTAAAGGTTGTCGATAAACTCACAGCTAACAAAGAAATCCGATACGTGGAAGTAGCGAATGCCTAAGCTGCCGGGGATCAATCATCAAAGAGCGGTGAAGGCTTTTGAAAATCGAGGATTTTGGATTGAGAGACAGGGTAAGCATATTGTGATGACCAACGGAGAAAGGATTATTACCATCCCGAGGGCGAATCCAGTAGACGCATTCACAATGGGCGGAATTATCAAAGACGCAGGTCTAACCTTGGATGAATTCAAAAAGCTTTTGTGAGGATATTGGGGAAAGCGTTCTGGATATTTGCAGTAACTTCACAATGAAACAAAGTCCCCATTACCGCTCCTAACGCTCACGACTCCTCTAACGGCTCAGACCAAATAGACCATCTGAGAATCGGTGAACCGAAGATTGAGAGAAACGGAGAAAAGAGCTACTAAACCCATATGCTGATTAGCTCAACAGCTAATCGACTCGATAGACCAGACGACCAAACAGAACGGATAGCCAAAATAGACCAAATGGACGAGATAGACCAGATAGACTTCTCAGCGTTTGGATACATTATTGATTTACAAATGGACGCCCTTACTTCACGGAAGCTGACAGAGCAACAAAATAATCCCCATAATCCTGCAAATCCTGTCTAATAAATAAGGAGGTCAATATGCGGACAGTCACTTTAGATCAAGCTACTAGCGATTTGAAAGACATTATTCTCAGAACGATCCATGACCATGATGAAACAGTCATTTCTTCAAAAGAAGGCGCGGTTGTTGTTCTCGATGAAAGTGAATGGTCAAACATAAAAGAGACCCTTCGGCTGCTTTCTGACAAGGAATCCCTGGCCGCTTTACTGGAATCTCATGCCATAAGAGATCGAGGCGAGAAAGCGGAAGGCCTAACCCCTGACGAAGCTTTCAAAGATGTATAAAGTTGCTATTCTGAAAAAAGCACAATCAGACTTAGACTGGTTTCGGAAGAACGACAAGAGCAGCTATATCAAATGCTTTGATTTGGTAAGGGAACTTATAGCCAAGCCAAGAGAGGGTAGAGGAAAACCGGAACGATTGAGATATTTTGAAAAAGAGGTTTATAGCCGTCGCGTCAACCACAAGGACCGGCTTATTTACACCATTTATGAAGAGTTTAAAGAAATTGATATTTCCTCTTGTCGTGGGCATTATGAATAGGGTCATCGTATGCCCGCTGTAATGCATTCAGTAAAGCAGTTTCGTAGTGCCTCTTATTATCGCACCAAATACACAAAACCAACCCAAGTGAGGCATTAAAGGACAGAGGAAAAAGGTTATGCAATCTCCGCACGAGCGTCCCCTATGACGCGCAGCGCAGGCGCTTGCGCCGCGTGTCTCTAACGGGGAAACAGACGATACTGTAACGAGATTGGGAATAGTGGAATAGTGGCAACGTACCCCATTACGACATCGTGGCAGTGGATGAGGGCCGGGTTCTGGTGGTTAAAGTAAAGAACAAGCTGGAAAAGAGGATGGTGAATGAGTTTGTGGAGGAGAGGCTTCCCCGGTTCAAGGAGGTGTTTCCGGAGTATGCGCGGTATCGGGTGCAAGGTGGGATCGGGGCATTGGTGGTGAAGGAGGATGTGGGGAGGTATGCGGAGAAGGCAGGTTTATATGTGATGACCCAGACCGATGAGCGAGGGCAGCACTCCTGAACCGGGATGACTTTGAGCCCAAGGAGTTTTCTTGAACCCTTCAGGCCTTGCCGCCGTTCACGTGGCGGATTTATCCGCCTCCGGCGTGGTTTATCGACCGTTATTTTGGCGGGCTTGTCCGCCTCTGGCGGGCTTGTCCGCCGGGTTTATCCGCATCTGGCGGACTCTGGTTTTACCGTGTTTTGCTTCGTCATGACGCTAAAATAAGTTTATAAATTGACAACGTTATATTTGTTTGCAATTGTTAGAGATTCAAATCGATTTGAATTTTACTGGAGGTAGATTTTGAGGCCTAATTATATTTTTATTTCGGGTGTTAGTAGAACTGGATCTACATTGGTGCGTAAGATTCTCAATACATCTCCTCAGATAGCAATTAGCAGAGAAAATTATTTTTTAGGCCATCAAATTCCTTGGGAAGGAATTAGATATGTGATACATCGAAACATCCCCCACTTATCGGAGAAAAAAGATATATCTAATTTGGTAGATTTTTTATTTAATTCTAATTTTAAGAGAAGTAATCAGGCATATTGGGTATGGTTCAGAAATGAAATTAATAAAGAATATTTTTTACAAAAATTGTTAGAATCTCCTGATTTAGGCGATAGAACAATCTTTTCTATTTTAATGGAAATTTATGGTAATTGGTTGCAGCAGAAAAAGTCTAACGCAAGAGATCAAGTTATTTTAGGTGAAAAAACCCCTTCTCACATATATTACGTGACAACATTGCTGCAATGGTTTCCCAATTCAAGAATAGTCCATACATACAGAGATCCACGTGGAATATTCGCCTCTGAACTAAGAAGGAGGAAGCAAATTCCTTTCAATTTTCCTTATAGGCAATTGAAGAAATTTAATCTCCTTTTTACCGTATTTATATTATTACAAGTGACATATGCTTGGTTAAGAGCCACGAAGCTTCACTTCAAGTATAATACTCTATATCCAGGTAGATACTATTTAATAAGATTTGAGGATTTAGTCACATATCCTGAAAAGACTCTTAAATTGTTATTTGATTTTCTCGAAATTGATTATCAAGATAAAATATTGAAACAGCGAGTTGTAAGCCGGGGGTTTTTAGAAGGGAACGAAGGTTTTGACAAACATGCTGCTGATCGTTGGAAAGAAATTAATCCACCATGGGTTAATAAATGGTATCTTATTTTGGGGAAAAGATATTTACGATCTATGGGTTATATTGAAGAAAATGTTTATTAGTGAATAGTTCATCTGAGTTAACGTTATTGTCAAAGCTTAGTACTACTGCGTTAAGTTCCTATTGATATTGCATGCTGCTTTCGTATACCCCTTCGGGTATGAAAGCACGAGAGATTGAACGATTCCGGTTGAAAATGGAGGCCTTCGTGGCCGATGTTGGTATTTTTATGGGTTGTAAAGAGCGGAGACAACATACCGAAGAATATATTCGAGGTATCCTGAGAGACAGAGATCGAAAGTCCATTGAGTCGGTGACAAATCGTATTCCTCATAGTAGTAAAGGCGTATATTTAAGCAAGAAGGAATAGTATATGAATGAAGTAGTAAACATTAAAGACTATCGATACCTCATTATTGGTGGTACACATAAGGCAGGAACCACATCGATATTTTATTATTTATCAGATCACCCTGAAGTATGTGCTTCAAACAGGAAAGAGACGCGTTTTTTCTTAGATACTAGTTATCCAGGTATAGCACCTTATAAGTTTGAAAATGGACTTGATAATTATGGCATATTTTTTAATAGATGTTCTTATGATAAGCTACGTGTAGAGGCGACTCCTGAATACCTATATTCATTTAGTACACCCGAAAAAATAAAGAATGCTTTGCCTCATGCGAAAATAGTTTTTATTCTCCGTGAGCCAATTTCACGTTTAATTTCTTGGTATAGATTTGGAAAACAGATTGGCTTAATCTCAGCAGATAAAAGCTTTGATAAGTATATCGAAGAACAAATCAAAGAAGGTGATAAGCTTAAGGAAAATTTAAGGACATTAAAGCAAGGTCGATACTCTCTATACCTTAAGACTTATTTTAATGTATTAGGACGAGACAAGATTCTTGTTCTCTTTTATGAAGAGTTTCTCAAAAATGAGAAACTAGCACTCCAACAAGTTTCTAGGTTTGCAGAGATTGACCCTATTTTTTATGAATCCTACAGATTTGAAAAGTTTAACACCAGTGCATCGATGAAAAGCGTAAAATTACACCAGGAATATATTAAGTTTAGTAGGCTGTTAAATATATCCACATTAAGACATCCAAAAATATATACTGCAATACGTAATATATGGATACCTATCAAACCCATTTACTTACGCCTGAATACAAGTAAGAATAAAGCCTTGCGGATCTCAGAAGCTACTCATTCAATTCTCAAGAATTGCTATAAAGATGAGTATGAAGATTTAGAAAGATTACTTAAAATGAAATTGCCTTGGAGAAGGATATAAATGGTATCTGAAAACATAAAGACAATGAAGGTCAGCTTATGATTAAACAGATTCAATTAATGATTGTTGGTGCACAAAAGGCCGGAACATCCTCACTTATTCGTTACGTTGGAGAACACCCAAATATTTGTATTCCAATTCGGCCAGAGATGAATTATTTCACTCGTGATGATCAATACATATTAGGTTATAAAAAGATCTTTCCCATTTTTTTTAAATCTTTAAAAAATCAATCATCAATTGTTATGGCAAAACAGGCCAGTCTCATGTATTTACCTAAATGCGTAAAACGGCTAAGGGATCATAACCAAGAAATGCATCTTGTAGCATTATTACGAAATCCTATCGACAGAGCTTATTCTGCTTTTTGGTTTTTTCGTAGAGTGGGACGTGAAGTTATAAGATCTTTTGAAGAAGCCCTTGAAGCAGAACAAGACCGTTTGAAAGAAGATTTTCATAAATGGCACCACTGCGCATATCTAGATAGAGGAATTTATTTTAAGCAGATCCTTACACTATATGATTACTTTCCTAGAGAAAATGTACATATATCTCTTTTTGATGATTTTAAGAAGAACCCTTCGGAAGTATGCCAATCAATTTTTGGTTTATTCGATCTTCCTAATTTTATTATAAACGTCGGTACACATTACAACAAAGCATCAATTGCAAGATCTGAAAAAGTAGCTCATTTTATGGCTTCTAAAAATCCTATAAAGAAATTTGTGAGACATTTCATGCCAGATAAAACTGCTTTTTACATTAACAATTATTTACGTAGATTAAATAGAAAAAAATTAGAGCCGCCAAAAATGAGATACGATACAAGAAAAAGACTTTTGGAATACTTTAGTCCATATAATAAGGAACTGAGCAAGCTTTTAAATCGTGATTTGAGTCATTGGAATCGATGATGCCATATTTAAAAGCTAATAATTATTTGCATAAATTAAATAATAGAGATCAAGATGTAATCATTTTTCGCCCGTATTGGGCAATTGTAGCTATAACTTTATTTTTTCCATTTGAGGATTTTATTCTAAAATGGCTACCATTTTCTAATAGATTATATTCAATTTCTCGATTTGGTAGCGAAGCCTTTCTTTTGGTTACTCTTGCAGTAGTAGTACTTAATCGTATATGGAAGAGATTACCCTTAAGAAGAACACCCATTGATGTTCTATTAGGATGTTTCATTCTAATCGCAGCTATTTCTATTTTTTTAAATGATGCATCATTTTTAAGGGCGCTAATTAATCTCAATGCATTGTTAAGATATTTAGCAATTTATTATATTATAGTCAATCTAAATATTAATGAGTCGGAAACAAGAAAATTAATAAAAATTATGGTAGTTATAGCCATTGTTGAAAGTTTTATTGGGATAATGCAACATTTGTTTGGTATAAGCAGATTTTGGTTTCCACGAGAAACAGATTTTGAAGTTGCTGGTTTTAAAAAAGAGTTTGTTATACTAAAAAGCGGTGTTGAGATAGGTGCAGCTATAGGTACTTTTGGGTGGTCAGTTTCACTGGCTTTTTATATTTTAATTAATTCAATTATTTTGCTAGGGATAATATTTGGAAATAGTCAATTGTCTACAAAAAAACGGACTTTAATATATATAATATTAACAATATTTTTATCAGTGATATTGTTCACATACTCTCGTATTACCTTTTTTGCTATCATTTTTGCTTTTCCACTTATGCTTGTGTATTCGGGAAAAAAAATTGCCTTACTAAAATTACTTTTTATGCTAATATTTTTATTTAGTATTTTACTATTTATCTCAGTTCTTGGTGATAAGACTGTTGGAATTAATTACATTAGAGAAAAGAAAGAATATGCAAATCCAGTTGATCACATAAGAATGATTTTTAGCGAGGAATATTTTATAAGAAAGAAAGAAGGCAGGCAATGGATACTGCAAGAGGTAGGAAAAACTGTTTTGGGATCAGGTTCTCTCATAGGTTTTAGCGCTGATGATGAAACTGCCAAAAAAAAGATAGTGGATCATTCAAAAGGTGCATTAAAGCGTTTAATCAGCTTTACAACATTCGAAGATGTATATTGGGTAGCCATGCTATCGTATTTCGGATTTATTGGGTTGGGATTATTTATATGGATTTTGTACAGATTATACTGTTGTTCAAAGTTAGTTGGGAAGTATGCAAAGAATTATATATTCCGCAGCATAGGTCTATACATGACCGTATATATAGCGCTCTCTTTTTTACTAAACTTTATCAACAGGCCGTTTGAAAATAGGATAAGTAGTTATTATTTTTGGCTATTCGCAGGTTTGGTTATGACGGAATATTATAGGATTAAGCTGAGTCTAAATAATATTAAAAGAAGCTGATGCATTCTCTTCTATTCTGGAGAAAATTATAAAGAATATCATAATTTGTGATTGGCAATATTATACAAAATCCTTAGAATTTCCATATGTTTTTTCATTTCTTAGAGAAGAGTATCGTTGTATAGGTGCAACATTTCAAAATAAGGAGAATATTCGTAATTTCAGTCGTTATATGGCAAATTTATCAAGCGCAGTATAGGAATGATAGCCACAATATGGGGTATCGTTTACAAAAAGGAGTGCAATATTATAAATGATATAATAATTAAATCTGCTTAAGCATTATGGGATGCAGGAAATTAATATGAAGTCGATAAAAGCATTATTTTTCATTGTCGGTGCTCAGCGATCGGGCAGCACACTGTTGAGGTTGATACTAAACGCTCACTCGAGGATAGCCGTTCCAGAGGAGGGCAGGTTTTTACAGCCACTGATTAAGAAATGCAATATGGAGCGGCCCATCAAAGGTGCAGAACTTCAGAATCTCATTGAATACTTAAAAGCAAACCCCTTTTATAAGAATTGGAATTATGACAACACAGAGGTCCTGAGGGAACTTTCATCAATTAGTGACATAACGATTAAGGAATTTATACGGAAGCTTTATGTGAGCTTTGCCAATTTCGAGGGGAAGGATATGTGGGGCGACAAATCGCTTTTTCTAAAGATAGATGTTCTTCATGAGTTTTTCCCTGAAGCCAAATTCATCCATATTGTGCGCGACGGTAGGGATGTTTTCGACAGTTGGCGAAAAATAGATCCGACCAAAGGGAACGTAGCGGTAACGGCCCTCGACTGGAGGCTCAAGACTGGGATAATTGAGAAGGCATTTAGCAGGATTCCTCCTGATCAAAACAATACCTTGAAGTATGAGTCTCTGTTGGAGAATCCTGAAGATGAGGTAAGCAAAGTTTGCTCATTTCTGAAAGTTGATTTTGAACCTACTATGTTTGATTATTATAGGAGCAGCAATAAATATGTTGGTAAGCATCATTCTCAACTGATATTCAAACCCTTGGATAGCAGGAATTATAATAAGTGGAAGACGCAGCTTACTTCAATTGAACTCGGCGTTTACGAACTGATAGCGGGGCCTGTGCTCAAGAGATACGGCTATGAGACTGGTTACGGTGCCCCCGTGCCCGTTTCAGCCTTTTATGGTGCTATAAAGTTCGCTTTTGGTCTCCCAGCCAAAGTTGCGAGCATGGCAAAGGTAAGGCTTATCACGAGAAAGGCTATGAAGACTGGCGGAGATATCGCAGGTTTGACGGTGGGTGAGATGCCTGAAAGAGAAAGAGGGACAAACAGGGCGATTTAGGTAATTCTTTTCTCTTTGAAAAGGAAAAAATATAGTATCCATTGAAGTCTACACACAAAAGAAATAACCGTCAACCCGATCCATAAGAAGATTAGTGGTGGGCACAAGGAATATGGGGTTTTCTTTTCAAATATGTCGAAGGACAATTTTGAAGCATTGCCAGAAATAAAAATGGAAAACTTTTTCTGTTCTTTCTTTATTTGGTCTTAATGGGCGCAAGCAATCTTCCGGCAAAAGCTTCATAAAAATGACGGACAAATGGAATATCGATAAATGAGGATTCTTCTCATCAATAAATTCCTTTATCCCAAAGGCGGAGATGCCATCAGCACTCTAACCACCGGGAAGATTCTTTCGGCAAATGGCCATGAGGTGGTTTTCTGGGGCATGGACCATCCGGATAACCCGCCTTACCCGTTTCAAGAGTATTTTGTTTCCAATGTAGACTATGATTCGGCCAATGGGCTGGGTTCCAGGGCCAGGGAGGCCATGAATATTCTGTACTCATTCGAGGCGAAAAAGAAAATGGCGATCCTGCTTGAAAAAATAAAGCCGGATCTGGTGCATTTGAACAATTTCGCCCACCAGATCGGCCCCTCTATTCTAGATGAGTTCAAAAAGCGCTGTATTCCCACAGCCATGACCATGCACGATTACAAGTTGGTCTGCCCGGCATACAGAATGCTCTGCAAGGGCGAAGTGTGCGAAAGGTGTAAAGACGACCGATTTTACCACTGTGCAATAAATCGGTGCACCAGGGGAAGCTTCTTTAAAAGCATGGTGAATATGGCGGAGATGTATTTGCACCATAAGGTGCTTAACATTTATGACAAGATCGATCTATATATTTCGCCCAGCCGGTTTTTGAAAAACAAGGTAGAGGATATGGGTCTGAAGGCCGAGGTGGTGTATCTTCCTAATTGTGTGGATGTGGAGGGGTTTGAGCCGAGCTTTGAGTGGCAGGAGAGAAGCATTGTGTATGTCGGCCGGCTCTCCCATGAAAAGGGGGTAGAAACCCTGATCAATGCAGTAAGAGAAATTTCGGATGTGGAGTTGAAAATCATCGGAGACGGGCCGTTGAAGGGATACCTGGAGGAAAAGGTCAAAAACAAAAATATCGCCAACGTGGCCTTTCTTGGATATCGGACCGGAAAGGATCTGCACGATGAAATTCGAAAGTCCATGTTCCTAGTAATTCCTTCGGAATGGTATGAAAACAATCCGCTCACGGTGATCGAGGCCTTTGCACTTGGCAAGCCGGTTATCGGGGCTAGAATCGGAGGCATTACAGAGCTAGTCCGGGATTGGGAAACTGGGCTTACACATACGTCCGGCGATGTGAACGATTTACGGGAAAAGATCGGCCTTATGTTAGACAGCAGCAACAAAATCGCCGAAATTGGTAAAAAAGCCCGCTCCTATGTGGAGTGTGAACTGAACGCTGAGGTTCATTATCAGAGGCTGATGAAAATTTACCAAAGAGCTGTCCAAAAAAATTCACAACGGCAAGATTACGTTTAGAATCGACTTAAAATATGAATAAAGCTAATCTTCCTACTGATGTAAGTATCATCCTGACTTACCGATGCCAGATGCGCTGTAAGATGTGCAATATCTGGAAAAATCCTACCGATCCGCAAAAGGAAATCAAATCCGAACAGCTTAATATGCTTCCGAATTGCTTTGAGTTTATCAATCTTACTGGCGGCGAGCCGTTTTTGCGCGATGACCTGGAGGAGATTATTCGGGTTCTGTCACCCAAGACCAAGCGGATTGTGATTTCAACCTCCGGATGGCATTACGAAAAGATCCTAAGTATTGTGCCGGGCTTTAAAAATGTTGGCGTAAGGGTCAGCATTGAAGGGCTGTCTCTGAAAAATGATGAGCTTCGGGGAAGAGCTGGCGGGTTTGACCGGGGATTGAAAACCTTGCTGGGGCTTAAGAGACTGGGGGTTAAGGATATCGGTTTTGGTATCACGGTATCAAATTACAATTCCGAGGATATGCTGTGGCTCTATGAGCTGGGAAAATCCATGCACATGGAATTCGCTACGGCTGCCTTTCATAATTCATATTACTTTTATAAAGATGATAACCTGATCACTAATACGGAAAAAGTCTGCAAAGACTTTCTGGATCTTGCAAATCGCCAAATGAAAGAGCACAAGCCTAAATCCTGGTTCAGGGCGCTTTTTAACCTGGGGCTGATTCGATACATCAACCAGGAAAAACGCATGTTGCCTTGCGAAGCAGGGACAATAAATTTCTTCATAGACCCTTACGGGGAAATGTATCCGTGCAACGGCATGGAAGAGAAATACTGGAAAGAGAGCATGGGCAATATCCGCAAGGCTGAAAGTTTCGAGGAGATCTGGTTTTCCAGCCGGGCGGAAGAAGTGCGGCGGAAAGTCGCCGTATGCCCGAAAAACTGCTGGATGGTGGGAACAGCGTCACCGGTGATGCATAAATATGTTAAGAAAATTGCACCTTGGATTCTCCGAAACAAATTAAAAAGCATGTTGGGACTTCCGATAGAGAATGGGGCTCCATGTTTTGATGTTGGGCAAGATCCCCGCCAGGGCAATCTAAATAGAGAGAAGCAGTAGGTTGCAATGCGGATTTTCGTAGCAGGCACCCGGGGTATACCCGATATTCCGGGAGGTGTAGAAAAACATTGTGAGGAGCTATTCCCCCGTATTGCTGCAAAAGGTCATGATGTTTTTCTTTGCACACGTAAATCATATGTGAAACAAAGAATAAATGAGTGGCGAGGTGTCAAGTTAATTCATTGTTTCAATCCCCGAAAAAAAAGTTTTGAAGCCATTGTGCATACTTTTATTGCTTTACTAAAAGCACGGTGGCTTTGCCCAGATGTTGTTCATATACATGCTATTGGCCCTTCAGTTTTGACTCCCTTGGCAAGGCTGATGGGGCTTAAAGTGGTAGTCACTAATCACGGACCTGATTACGATCGCCAGAAATGGGGCACGGCGGCTAAATTCGTACTTCGCTTGGGTGAAAAGCTAGGCGGGCTTTATGCAAATGAGGTCATTGCTATCTCATCTGTGATTGCAGGGATTATCCGGGAAAGGTGTCATCGCGAACCTAATCTGATATATAATGGAGTGAATCTTCCGAAAAAAAGGAGGCAGTCTGATTTTTTAGCTCAGGTAGGTGCCGCGCCTTTCCAATATGTTTTGGCCGTAGCAAGGTTTGTACCAGAAAAAGGCCTTCATGACCTTATTTCAGCTTTTAAAGCTATTGGCTCTGGAGTTCAATTGGTGATAGCAGGCAGTGCTGATCACGATACTGCCTATAGCAGGAAGCTGCGTCAGATGGCAGCTGAGGATGATCGTGTAATATTAACTGGCTATATTACAGGAGAGCCGCTGAATCAGGCGTATACATTCGCACGGCTCTTTGTGCTGCCGTCTTACCATGAGGGGCTTCCCATTGCCCTTCTCGAGGCTTTAAGTTATGGACTTCCTGTCTTGGTTTCTGATATACCTGCCAATAAGGAAGTCGGGCTGCCTCAGGAACGATATTTTCGATGTGGGGCCGTTAATGATCTGAGGGAACGGATAGAGATACTTCTGAAAAAGAGATTATCTGAAGAGGAGAGGCAGGGGATACGCAACCAGATCAAAAAAAAATACGATTGGGATGTCATAGCTGAGCAGACAATTGAAGTATATCGGAAAGCTATTTCAAAGTAGATACATCTAAAAAGAAGCTAGTACTCGATGTTACGAGAATGGAATAGGATCATTGTCCAGGCACACAGGATCCTGGATATGTGCTTGACCATTGCCGCATTTATGGGATCTTATCTTATAAAAAAAAATTTCCTGCCGGAACCATTTCGTGGATTATCCGATGAACCAGATTATCATGTTATTCTGCTTGGAATTATTATTATTTGGTATGCAAGCTTTAAAGTATTTGACCTTTATACCTCTTATAGAAGACAGTCGCTTCAACAAATATTGTGGAACATGATTAAGGCTGTATCCACAGCTATGATTATCCTGATTCTTTTCTTGTATATAATCAAAGAGAAGAATGTCAGTCGTATTTTTGTTGGCATCTTTTTCCTCCTGAATATTGGTCTGCTTGCCGTTAGTAAGGGATTTGTTTGCAGGGTATTAAAGTATTATCGTAATAGGGGGTTTAATTTTCGAAATATCCTTATCATAGGAAGCAGGGAAAGAGCAAAGGATGTAATTAGATCCGTAACAGACCGTTCCGGTACTGGCTTCAAGATTATAGGTTGTTTGGAGCTGGATGAGGAGGATGTAGGGAAAGAGGTAGCCAAAGGAGTCTCCGTCATCGGGACAATTCATCATCTAAAAAAGATTTTGCTAGATGAGGTTGTAGATGAGCTTATTTTCGCCGTACCCTTGAAAAAGGTAGAGAATGCTGATGAATATCTTTCTTTAGCCGAAGACATTGGTATTCCGATTAGGATTATACCTGATTGGCAGCTTCACCAATTCATGTATAAACCTGGTAGTGCCTCGTTGCAGTTTGAAGAGTTTTTGGACATACCGACCTTGGCCTTCCGCCGTGCTGTATCGCCCTGGAAAGAAGAGATGTTCGTCAAAAGCGTCTTTGATTATGCCTTTGCAGGAATTGGATTAATTTTGTTGTCTCCCTTGTTCTTGATTATTGCTATCAGCATAAAACTTTTCTCAAAAGGGCCGATTTTTTTCAAGCAGGAGCGCTGTGGACTCAATGGCAGAAAATTTATGTTCTATAAATTTCGAACCATGATGGCCGATGCGGAAGAAAGGCGCAATGAGTTGGAGCATTTGAATGAGATGGACGGGCCGGTATTCAAGATCAAGAATGACCCGCGCATAATCCCTTTTATCGGTACGTTACTGAGAAAGACCAGCCTTGATGAGCTGCCGCAGTTGATTAATGTTTTAAAAGGCGAAATGAGCCTGATCGGTCCGCGTCCACCGATCCCTGCTGAGGTGAAAATGTATGATGTATGGCAGCGGAGACGCCTCTCTATGAAGCCGGGGCTTACGTGTCTTTGGCAGATTACCCCACATAGAAATGAAGTGAGCTTTAAAGAATGGATGAAACAGGACCTCAGGTATATCGACAATTGGTCCTTGAAACTCGATTTAAAGATTATGCTAAAGACCATCTTGGTGGTTGTGCTTGGAGCAGGGAGATAGGATGGTGATGCTGTTGCGCTTTCGCTTATGACCTGAAACATGTCCTTCCTGCTGGTCCTCAAGATCCTGCGGACAACCGTCAGGGTGGTGATCTTCAGTTAAGGAGCAGGGCAACTTCGTTGTTATGCGCTACTTGACCACTTCCTTCACCTCCCCTGAGGCACTCGAGAACCGCCGCCATCTTCACAACCATACCGCCACAGCATGGAATGGCCGTGAAAGGCGGAACCTCCCCAAGGTTCACAAATAACCGGGCATTACACCTTGATATCTTTTACCGATTTCAGCCTTGAGCTGAAATCGGTAAAGCATTTGACTTGTTCCTTTTTGTACGGTCCCTGGAACGTTAGCAACGTTTTGTGAGGAACGGGTTTTGAACGTGCCGTTCATGTCCAAAGGAGCTGCTGTTGGACCCGATCGATTTGATTGCTGGGCATACGGTCTTCCGTTTTTTTCGTGCGCGAAGAAAGCTGATACACAGGGTAATACTGAAGGTAGGGCAGGGGACGAGGCGCAGGACCCAAATGCTGGGGTGAGGAGATGCCGCAATGACGAAGCTATTAGACGATAAAACTGAAACGGTGCAGGTTCGAATCCGTATGCTTCAAAGAATTCGGAGGGCAGAATCGCCCGAGATGGCCTGGCAACAGATCTGCAGCGCTTTGAATTCTCTCCATTTCGATTATACGCGGATGAGCATGCAAATAAACGGCAAAAAGAAAGCAAAGATGAAATGCATGTGGCGAGCGTTTTTTACAAAGGCCGGGCGCAGCAGTGTCATGGCTCTTGCGATATGCTATGATAGAATATATTTCAGCGATCGGTAACGAAAGGAGGGATTGATGCGTCGACTCATCTTGCTCGTTATTGCGGTGTGGGTGTCGTTGACTTCGTTCACGCAAGGCGGCGAGGCCCCGCAGTGGCGCGTCGACGGCAGCGCGGCCACGCGGTACACCGTAAGCGCCCGATCCCGCGGGCTGGTATTCGTTCAGGCCGATTCTTACAACATCACACGCCGGAACCACGCCGGGCTCTTTTCTCCACAGAGAAGTCAGCTGGAACGTCGAACGACCGCCATGGGCGAAGAGATCACCATTACCGCCGAGCACGATCAACTGGGAACCTTCAGGCGGCTACTTTGCAGGGGGGAGAAGACGCTGACCTATGCGGGGGAGTTCAACATCCAATCCAATGCCGTTGGGGCCGAGGTCGCCTTCGTATCGCTCTATCTCGACCCCGGCATGGTGGAGGGATCAGAATGGATCGCCGACGTGGAAGGTGTCGAGATCAAGGGCGTCCTGCCGGACCCGGACCCGCGCCAGAACATTGTCGTCGGCCTCAAGCGCATTCAGTTCGGCACCGAATTCGGCCGGTTGACTTTCCGATTTGACGGCGACGGGCCCTGGACCCTGGACGATCTACACGGTTTGAGCTGGGCGGAGCGCCGGCCGTACCGTCTCGATATGCAGGTGCGCTTCCCACAGGTACAGGGGCTCAGGGCCAAGTTCAAGGTCGAGGTGACCTTCGATCCGCGCCCCACCCCGGCGAACTGGTTCGCGATGATCGACATCGCCGAGCAGGCGAACATGGCCCTGCGTAACGACACGTTCGTAAGCCAGAAGGACGGCTGGATCGATCAGGGTGCCGACGACCTCCACCATCTCATGTGGGGAGAGCACCGCTTCTTTGGGGTGCCTTTCCGTGTGATCGACCCGAACGCCAACAACGGCAAGAGCGTCATCTTGCTTAAGGGAGCGGAGCGTCCCTTTTTAGCTTTGCGGACCGCCCCCATCACCGTGGGCGCGCCGCTGCGCCGGCTGTACTTCATGCACGCCTGCTCATGGGCTGATGACGGCGCGGATGCGGGGAAATACGTCATCGAATATCAGGACGGCAGCACCATTCTCCTCCCCCTCCGGATCGGCGGGCAAATCGCGGATTGGTGCTCCCAGATCGAGCCGGCCGGCCCCGACGTGGCTACAGCATGGCAGGGAGAAACCGACGTCTGTCCTAACGACGTGCATTTGTACGCCTTTAAGTGGGACAACACCAGGCCCGACGTTCCGGTCAAATCCCTCACCGCTGTGGGCAGCGGTGAGGGACCGGTCCTGGGCGTGGTGGCCATTACAGGGGTGCGGAGCGATGGGGTCGTGCCCGAGAGCGCTCTCAAGCTGCTCGATTACTTCTTCGTCAAACGAGAGCGGGATCTCCTGGCCTGGTCGCGGCCTATGGACGAGTGGATCCCCGTTGACCTGCCCTGGCAGGCCAACGAGACGAACGACCTGGACATCTCTGGATTGCTTGATGCACCCGCCGGCGTCCATGGCTTCGTACAGTCGCGCGGAGGCCGACTGGTCTTCTCCGATGGAACGCGCGCCCGCTTCTGGGGTACAGCGATCGCAGCCGCCTGCGCCTTCGGGCCTCATGAGACATCGGAGAAGATGGCGCGGTACCTAGCCCAGTGCGGGTGCAACCTGGTGCGAATTCATGCGCTCCAGAATCCCTCTACAGCCACAGGGATGAGCCTCGTAAACTGGGAGGACTACGACGACTCTCAGCACTGGGATCCCGAGGTCCTCGATCGGTTTGACTACTTCGTCGCTCAGCTCAAGAAGAATGGCATATACACCTACATCGATCTCCTCACACGGCGTCGCTTTCGGGACGCCGACGGCCTGCCCGGTGTGGACGCATTCATGGACCGCAAGCTGTTCGCATGGGGTCAGGGGCCCTGTGCTAAGCCCGTGTCCACCTTTAACCGACGGATGATAGAGCTGCAGAGGGAGTTTGCCACCCGTCTGCTCACCCACGAAAACCCCTATACTGGACTCCGGCTGGTGGACGACCCCGCCATCGCTCTCGTGGAAGTCACAAACGAGAATAGCATGTTTTGGCAGACCAATTACAACCAGCTTCCGAAGCCTTATGCCGACGAGCTCCGCGAGCGCTGGAACGAATGGCTGATGAGGAAATACCGGGACAGGGATGCGCTCGAGAACGCATGGGCGCAACTTGAGGACCCGCTGTCCTACAACGAAGACCCGCGGCTCAAGACGGTGAAATTCCGCAATGTGAACCGCCACTTCGACATGGCGCTCTTCGCATACGAGATCATGCGCGAATACCACGCAGGGATGGTGCGCCACCTGCGCTCCATCGGGCTGAAGGTACCCGTCACGGGACACAACTGCCCCTCTCGACTGGCCGACATTCGTGGCGTATCGGATTCTGGGGCGAACTTTCTCTCGATCCATGCCTACTGGGACAATATCAAACATTTCGGCCACCGGGCGCCGACACAGCGGCCGCCGATCCTCAACAATCCCGCCCACACGCTGATCCACCGCCTTGCCCGGACGCGGACGCACAGCCTGCCGTATGTTATTACCGAGGTGAACTACCCCTGGCCGAACAAGTTCCGTGCGGAGGGCATGCCCCTTGTAGCAGCGTATGCCTCGCTGCAGGACTGGGATGGAATCATTTGGTTTTCCCACAGCGGCGGTTACGGCATCAACACGTGGGATAACTGGAAGAACGCCGTCCACTATCACACCCAAATGGTGAAGGACCCCTCGCTCTGGGGGCAGTTCCGGATGGGTGCGCAGATCTTCCTCGGCCAGAAAGTATCCCGGGGCCGGACACTGATTGAGAACGCGTATTCCGATACGGACTGCTTCTTTGACGGCGGCAATCGGCATAGGCCTTGGGCCGATCCGCTGAACGCGCTAGTCCACTTCTCCCGCTGCCAGAATTCCTTTTTCAGCAATCAATACAAGGACCGGAGCGACCTGGTTATCTCCTCCGGCCTTACGCCCGATGCGTCCTATGCCGACGCGGCGCGCGCTTTTATCTTTGCAGGGCAGCCTTTCGTGGACATGCAGCGGACCGTCGAGGACCGTCTGCGGCCCATAGAGGAGCTCTACCCGCAGTTGGAGTACTACACCGGGCCGGCTAAGCTGCTCTTCCGCGGTATAGGCTTCGACGCGCGGTGTATCGAGGCGGACCTGAAAGCTGGCATCCGGATACGGTCCATCCCCCATGGCGGCCAGGCCATCGGAGTGGACGAGCGCCGCGGTGTGGCGCTCGGATTCATCAACGATCGCCATTGCATCGTCCCCGATCTCCTCGATGTAGACCGGCCGGACCGGATGCTCCTATACCGGATCTTGATGGACGCGTTGAACTTGTGGGGCTATACAGCGATGAATCATGGCCTAGCCGACCGGCGGCTGTTCGTCAGCGATACGGGAGAGCTGACCCGCAACTTCGGGAGGGGGGTATTTTCCCTCAATACTCCGAAGGCCCAGGGCGCAGCGGGGTTCATCGGCGGCGGGGAGCCGATTAAGTTGAGGGAGGTAACCCTTCTGTCTGGATCACCCCATGCGTCGATCACACTGGTGAGTCTCGACGATGCGCCCCTTTTTGAGTCCAAGAAGATCCTGCTGACGGCTGTTGCCGACTCGGCCAACACGGGCCAGGACCTGGATGCAGGGAAGGAGGGAGGTCCCCCAGTCCTCTTCGACCCCGTCGAGGCAGGCATCAGCCTGCGCTGCAGCAAACCCGGGGCCATGCGCGTCACCGCTGTGGATCCCCGGACGGGGCGGATCTCCGGCCCGGTTCAGACAGCCGTCAGCGGCTCGGAGCTCAGCTTCAGCATCGGCCACGAACACCGGACCTTGTTCTACCTGATCGAGACGGAATAGCGCTTGTCCTATGTCGTGATTGGGGACTGATTTGGGGACGTACATAAGATTATAAGAAAGTTTTGTGCAAAAGCGCAAGGAGCTTTTCTTGTAATGGGTGACGTAGCCAACCACGGTTAACCAGTTTCAGGTTTCACGGGGTATGCCTGTAAATCTGCTTTAGGTTGGATAGGTTGGGTGCTGCTGAATACCGCATAAGCAGAGGTAATCGAAGAACCATACCGGCTGGCACCATCTCAAAACCCGTTCCCTATCTCTCCCGATAGGTA
>Ga0315549_1002317_pt1 | contig 18288 bp, 15 predicted proteins | sample SalMarSW160200MG_FD_203101 | JGI IMG/M metagenome (GOLD analysis project Ga0315549, IMG submission 203101) | Salt marsh sediment microbial communities from the Plum Island Ecosystem LTER, Massachusetts, United States - Salt Marsh Sediment SW1601-200 ... | reverse complement strand
AAGCGGCGAGCTGAATCAGCCGATAACTTTTGACGGTCCGGGCCGATTTCGCCCGGAACAAGCGAAGGAAGCTGTTTGTTGTTTTACAGGAAGACAGGGAAGTACAAGGCCATGCAATTACAGCATATCGACAGGGACATTCGCTATCTGACCACGATGGCCGAGACGGCATGCGAGGGAATAGCGATTACCGATGCGCGCGGAGTTCTTCAGTATGCCAACGCGGTATTCGCAACAATGCACGGCTACGAATCCGCAGCGGCCCTGGCGGATGTGAACATCGGGACGTTCCACAATTATGGGCAAATGCAGTCCGATGTACTGCCGCTGATGGAGGAGGTAAAACACAGGGGCGCAATTACCGGCCCGATAGAGCATGTCAGGTCGGATGGAACAGCCTTTGCCACTACAACCAAGATTGTGGCGCTTAAGAATCCGGCAGGCAGGACGGAAGGATTTATGTTCCTGGTCGTCGACCAGACTGAGCAGGCCCAGGGAGAAAAACTGCTGCTCGAACAAAAACACAAGTTATACAGGGTGAATGAGCAACTGTATAAACAGGTCTGTGAGAAAAGCCAGAGCATCGAACAGCTAACACAGGCCCGTACCGAGTTAAATCAAAAATTCGAGCGGCAACAGGCCCAACTGGCCGAAGTCAGGGAACAACTGCAGGACCAAACAAGCGAAAACAAACTTACACAGGAACGGTTACAATACCACAAACACCAACTGAACGAACGAACCGCTGAATTGGCCCGGATTCAGGAAGAGTTGGAGCAGCAAATCAACCTTCGCAGTCAAACCGAGCAATTGCTGCAGGAGCAGCGTTGGCAGTACGAGCAGGTTCAGCAGCAGCTTGAGACATATCGAAACGAGCTCGAGCAACAAAAAGCGAAATTAGAGAACATACAGGTCAGGCTGCAGGAGCAAATCAATCACAGACAAAAGGCAGACCAACAGGCGACAGAGGTCAGAGAGCAACTACAACAGAAAATTGACGAAAGAACCGCCGAACTGGCCACAGCCAATGAGCAAATCGCCGGGCAAATATCAGAGCGAACTTTACTGGAACAACAGATTCGGCAGCAACGCGAACAGTTCGGACAGCTATGCGATGAGTTGACAAGTGTAAAGTCGCAACTTCAGGAACACACAACTCGACTTGACCAGGCCAATCAACAGCTTGGTGAGAAAAACAACAAATTGGCTGATACAACAGAGCAGCTCGAGAACCTGATATCTGAGCGAAATGACCTCGAACAACAACTGAAAGAACAGCGGCAGGAACTGCAGCAAAAAATTCAGCAACTCACCGAACAAGCGGCTTATTCGAATGAGCAAATACAACAACATATAGCCCAAAGAGAAGCGGCAACTGAAAAATACGTGCAATCGCAGCAGGAAATCGATGAAAAGACCGCTGAGTTAGTCAGGGCGAATGAACAAATCGCCGAACAAATATCAGAGCGAGCACAACTGGAACAACAGCTTCAGCAGCAATGCGAACAGTTCATGCAGCTACGCAATGAGTCGGCTGAAGTAAAATTACAGCTTCAGGAACACACCTCTGCACTCGAACAGATCAATCATCAACTCAGTGAGAAAAACGATGAATTGGTTTATGCAAATGAAAAAATCGAGAGCCAGATACGAGACCGAAATAATCTTGAACAGCAGCTACAAAAACAGCAGCAACAACTTCAGCAGCAAAGTGACGAGTCAGACGCTGTAAAAAAACAGCTTGCAGAACAAATGTCACGGCTCGAAGAAGCCGGTCAGCAACTCAGTGGGAAGAATGACCAACTAACTGCTGTAAAAGAACAGCTTAAAAATCAGATTGGCAAACAAAAGAAACTCGAGCATAAATCGCAGGAGCAGCAAGAGCAGCTCGGGCAGCAAATCCGGGAACTTACCGCCCAGGCAGAATCGGCAAACGAACAGTTACAGCAACAAATCGCAAAACATAAAGAACTGGAGGAATCTTTTGCCGAGCGCAACAGTCAACTAACCCATACGAACGAACAACTGCTTAAAGAAGTCCGACAAAAGAGCCAGGCAATTGAGCAACTGAAACAAGCACATGATGAATCAGGTCAAAAACTCCAGCAACAGCAGACGCTACTGACCCAGGCCAACGAACAAATTCAACAAAAAGTAAATGAATACGAAAAGGTCGAGCAAGAGCTCGAACGGCAACGTTCAGATTCAGAGGAAAAAGCTGCTGAGTTAGTCTCAGTCAGGCAACAGTTACAATATCAAGCCGAGCAACACAAACAGACAGAGCAGCTTCTGCAGAAACAGCGCCACCAAAACGAGCAAATACAACAAAAACTTCAACAAAATCGCAGCATAGTTGAAAAGCAAAGGGCGGAATTAGAGGCCATAAGGGGTGAGCTGCAGGAGCAAATAAATCTCAGAGATACGGCTGAGCAGCAGACAGAGAAGGTAAGGAAGCAGTTAGAACAGAAGATTAATGACAGAACCGTCGAACTAACTGCACTGGGCGAACGACTCAAAGAACAGACATCACACCAGATACAATTAGAGCAACAGCTCGAACAGCGCAGTGACGAGCTGGCCGTTGTAAACCAAAAATTCGAAGAACATGCATCGCGTCTTGAACAGGCTGACCGGCAACTCAATGAGAAAAACAAGCAACTGGCTGCTGCAGAAAAACAGCTTGAGAACCAGGCCGACGAGCGAGAGAACCTCAAACAGAAATTACAGGAGCAGCATGAGCAGTTCGAGAGGCAGATTACGGAGCTTAACGGGCAAATAACCACAGCTAATGAGCAGCTACAACAGGAAATAATCCGAAGCAAAGAGCTGGAGGACTCTTTTGACGAGCGCAGCCGACAGTTAACCTGCGCCAACGAACAATTGCGCAGACAGATCGACGTGAAAGACGAAAAAAACGAGCGGCTGACACTGTCACAGGAACAGCTAAGCCAAAGATTAGAACAACAACAAACACAGCTTGCCGACGTTAATGAACAACTGCAGCAAAAGCACATCGAAAACGAATCGGCACATGAGCAATTACAGCAATATAAACAACGGCTGGATGAGCAAACTGCCGAACTGGCACAAATTAAAGAAAACATTCTTCATCAGGTCGCCGAACACGAGCAAAAAGAAAATATATTGCAGCAGCAATTGTCGCAGTACGAACAGACAAAGATACAATTGCAGCAGGTAATAAGTGAAAAGACCGCAAAGCTGAGCGCCATCGGCGAAAAACTCGAAGAGCAAACAACACAGCGCACACATTTGGAACAGCAGCTCGACCAGCGAAACAACGAGCTGGCTACTGTAACATCGCAATTTGACGATTACGTGTCCCGTATAGAACAGACTGAACAAAAAGTTATCGATAAAGACAACGAGCTGGCTGTGACCAGACAACAGCTCGACAACCAGGCTGCAGAGCGAGAGCTTCTGGAACAACAGCTACAGCAGCAGATTCAAAAGCTCACCGAGCAGGTCACCTCGGCAAACGAACAGCTACAACAACAGATAGGGCACGGCCATCAGGCCAAGCAACAGATAAGAAAGGTCCAACAGCGCCTGCAGCAAAAAATAGACAAAAAGACATCCCAGCTGAATGAGTTAAGTAAAGAACTTAAAGAGCAAACGTCACAGCGGAAACAATCAGAACAGCACCTGGAAAAATACATTAAAGAATTGGCTGCTGTGAAGTCGCAACTTCAGGAATACACCTCCGGGCTCGAGCGGACAAGCCAAAAACTCAGCGAGAAAGACGACGAACTGGCACGTGTAAAAGAGCAGCTTAACAGTAAAGTCGCCGAGCAAAAAAATCTGGAAAAACAATACCAAAAGATGCGCGGGCAGCTTGAGCAGCAAAACTATGAAAACCGGCAGAACCTACAGGAACAGATTGATAAAAAAACCGCTGAACTGAATACGCTCAGCGAACAACTCAAAGGGCAGATGTCGCAGCGGACGCAACTGGAGCAGCAACTACAGCAACAAATCGATGAACGTAAAGAGCTGGAAGAAAATATCGCCAAACAGGACCGACAGCTAATTTGCACAAGAGAGCAGTTACAAAAACAAGTTTATGAAAAAGATGAAGCTGTCGAGCAATTGACACAGGAACGGGAACGGTTAAGTGAAAAACTCGAACAGCAGCAGATGCAGCTTGCCGATGTTAATCAACAGCTTCAAAAACAAGTCAGTGAAAGCAAACAGGCACAGGAACAGTTACATCAGCAGGTAGACAGAAAGGCTGACGAGCTTGCGGCTGTCAGTGAGCAACTCGAAGAGCAAACATCTCAGCGCACTCAATTAGAACGGCAGCTTGGGCAATACAGCGACGAATTGGCTTCAATAAAGTCACAGATTCAGGAGTATGTATTTTCTCTGGAGCAAACCAATCAAAAGCTCATTGAGAAGGACAACGAGCTGGTCCAGGCAAAACAGCAGCTTGAGAACAACAAGAGCGAGCGAGAGAACCTTGAGGAGCACAGCAAACAGTTACAGCAACAGGTCGATGAAAAAACCGCTCAGTTGGCCACTGCCAATGAGCAACTCGACAGACAAATATCACAGCAAAGCCAATTAGAGCATCAGCTTATGCAGCGTAACGAAGAGTCAGCTGCTATCAAACAAGAACTCGAGCAGAACATCTGCCAACTCGAACAGGCCGGTCAACAACTCGGCGAAAAAAATAACGAGCTGGCCCGTGTAAGAAAGGACCTCGAAAGCAATGTCGCTGAGCGAGAGATTCTCGAACAGCAATTAACAGAACAGCGCCTGCAACTACAACAGCAATTAGACGAAAAGGCCGCCGAGCTGGCCTCGGTCAGTGAAAAGCTCAAAGACAGCCTTACCAGACAAGCCGCCAGTGATTTCGCAAGAAAACCGGTACAGACTCCGAACGAAGAAGAGTCGGACGATACAGACGACCATGCCCCATTTACGGGCATCCCCCTTAATACTAAGAAAATGGCAGAGCTGGCGGAACTGGCTAAGAAACTGGCAAACAGAAGCTCTTAAAAAAGCACCCTTACCATCGTCAGACCAAAAACCTGACAATTTTGATTCAGCCTTTCTGCACGCCTTTCAGAAGCGATTTTAAGGCTTGTGTTCAGCGGACAGCACGGTATTATTTTCCTATGTCGTGACAGGCCAAGAATGTTCAGGCAGAGAGAAAGGTGTTCGGCAAAGTAAGATATATGAACGCTGCGGGACTGAAAAGAAAGTTCGACATGTATGGCTATATCAAGAAAGTAAACAAGATGCAGTGTCAATTAAAGCAGGAATAACGTAAACATAAAATGGGAGTAGTTATGCATATTCGAGTACTTGGATTGCTTTTTGCAGGACCTTTGTTTTTGATTTCAATCGGGGCGTATATCTACGTTCAGCTTCGGTTGAAACCGGACAGTGATGAGCTGGAAGAATATTTCTGGGAGGTGGAGGACAGGCACCCTGATTTGGCTCGATATAACAAGTGGTCGAGAATTACGTTGTCAACGGCTGCCCTGGCGGCCTTACTGTTATTTGCGGCGGCCTTTATATAAAAAAAACGGTAAAAAATCTCTTGTGAGTAAAACAGCGGCCTTATAAAATAAAGCATGTTTGGAAAATCCATTTCTTTTTTAAGGGAGTTTAAGGATGAAATCGGTAAAGAAGCTAATCGAGACAGTCATTCTGGTTATTATCATCGTTGTTGCTTTGCTGCTGCTGGGGTTCGAGTTTTTCGGCGAGTCTCTCATTAAGACTGGTATCGAAACGGCCGGGACCAAGGCCCTGAGGGTGGGCGTAGCTATCGACGACCTCGACTTGTCCATATTTAAAGGTCGTGTCGAGATTAAAGGACTGGCGGTCGATAATCCGGCAGGCTATGAACAAAAGTACTTGCTGGAGCTGGGTAAGGGACAGGTAAAAACCCGTATGAAATCGCTGATGTCGGATATGGTCGAAATCGAATCGATTTTGCTTGATGGAATTACGATTGCGATAGAACAAAAGGGGCTGGATAACAATCTAAATGACGTTCTCAAATCACTGCCAAAAGCCGAAGATAAACCGGAGGAACCGGCAGCCGAAGGTAAAAATCTTATGGTCAAAGACCTGAAGATTACAAATACGACTGTAAAGGTAAAGCTGCTTCCGGCTCAGATAATACCGGGGCAGGCTGATACTGTGGAACTAAAGCTGGACCCGATTGAGATGAAGGATTTGGGCAGCGACGATAAGCTTACGATAGCTGAGCTGGCCAGTAAGGTGATGGTGGCGATTGCAAACAGTGTAGCAGAACAGGGGCAGGGTGTTCTTCCTGAGAATGTGCTTAATTCGGTAGAGGGCGCACTTGAAAACCTGGAGGATATCACGAATATAATAACAGAACAAAGACAGAAGCTGCTTGAATCCGGCGGTAAAGAAATACAGGAATCAGGCAAAGAATTGATTGAGGGAGTTCAGGGGATTTTCAAGAAAAAGGAAGAAAATCAGGAATAGAGGAAATTTCGGGAGGCTGGAAGATGAATGTGCTGGAGTTTTTGAAGAGTAAGGGGGTCAAGTACACGGTTACTGAGCATAAGCCGGCTTTCTCGGCTCAACGTATGGCGTCTATTGAACACGAGCCGGGTAAATACGTGGCAAAACCGGTGCTGGTTAAAGTGGACGGCCAGATGATGATGTGCGTGCTCGACGCCAATCACAAGGTTGACCTGCGCGGCCTGAAGGAAAAACTCGGGGCCAAAAAGGTCGACCTGGCGGATGAGACCGAAGTCGGTAATTTATTCACCGATTGCGATCTCGGGGCCGAGCCGCCGTTTGGAAATCTCTACAATCTGCCGACGATTATGGATAAAGCCCTCGAAGCCGACGACCATATCGTATTTCAGGCAGGCTCACACGACAAGGCCGTGCGAATCAGCATGGCTGATTACCGTAAACTGATAAATCCGAAAATACTCGAGTTCAGCTACCACATAAGCTCGCAGGCATAATGAAAAACCCCCGCCGAACGGGCGGGGGTTCATCGACAATCGAGCCGCGATACTGCCGGTGTCGCGGTATTTTTTCAGGCGATTTCTTCGTCTATCCAGGCCAGCAGGTCCTTTAAATCGTCCATCGTTATGTCGCCCATGTGGGCGATTCTGAATGTTTCCTGTTTCAATTTTCCATAGCCGTTGCCGAATACGGTGTTGTGCTTTTGCTGGACGGCTTTTATCGTCGCTGCAACATCAATTCCCTTAGTGTTCTTTACTGCTGTAAGGGTATTGGAAGCATATCTTTCTTCGCAGAACAGGTCGAATCTTTCCTTCGCCCAGGAGCGGACGAAGTCAGCCATTTTTTGATGCCGTTTCCAGACGTTTTCCATACCCTCTTTGACGAGCTTATGGCACTGGTAGTTCAGCCCCATAATGTGAGGAATGCATGGTGTAGTAGGCGTTTGGTTCTTTTCGGCGCTCTTGGCGAAGCTCTGGAAGTCGAAATAGTAACCCCGGCCGGGTACATCTTTGCTTTTTTCCAATGCCCGTTTGCTGACCAGGGCGACAGCCAATCCCGGCGGCAAAGCAAAGGCCTTTTGGACCGATGCGAATGTGACGTCCCAGCCAAGTTGGTCGAAATGTATCGGCAGGCCGACCATCGCGCTGACCGAGTCGACGAAGACAAGAACGTCGGGATATTTTTCCTTCATCATCTCGCTGACTTCATAAAGCGGATTGGTCAGGCCGGTGCTGGTTTCGTTATAGACCATAGTAACGGCAGCGTATTTTCCCTCGGTCAGTTTTTTGTCAATCATATCGGCGGTTACAGGTTGGCCCCATTCGACCTTCAGCTCTTCGACTTTTCTGCCGCACGATTTTGCAACCGAGGCCCATTTGTCACTAAAGGCGCCGCACATCGTGCATAGAACGGTTTCATCGAAGCCGACGCAGTTGCGGATGGCGGCTTCCCAGATGCCGGAGGCGCTGGATGTGCTCAGAAATACATTCTGGTCGGTAAAGAAGATTTTCCTGAGCATTTCCATAGTTTCGCCGTGCAACTGCGCGTATTCCGGCAGTCGATGACCCAGAGTGGGTCTTGCAAGCTCCTGCAGGACATCGTCGTTTACCTTTACGGGTCCGGGAATGAAAAGTCTCGGCGGGTTTTTCCAGTCTGTCATTTTATAAACTCCATTAAAAGCTATTCTAATTTGTATATTGTTAAACCTGTGAAAACTTTCGGGTAAAAATAAGTCGACTTCTGCGGCATGCGCTCACCTGCATCGGCGACAGCTTCAATATGTTCAATCTTGGGCGGATTCATAAAGAAAACTACTTGTCCTTCGCCGGCGTCAATTTCCCGGACGAGTTCTTTGGACTTGTTGCCGCTGTCTTTTACGTATCGGACGAAAGTACCCTGGGCAAGTTTCTCATCATCGATACCGAGGATTTCGTCGAGCACAAGTTTTGAAAGAACGGCGACATCGAGTTTCCTCCACGCCTTGCTCATTGAAGGAGCAGCCTTGTCCATCAGGGTTATATCTTTCAATCTCGCTATGTAAAAAGCGTCGTAGCCGCCGTATATGCCGAATGTATTTTGGTCCCTGGCGTGGTCGGCTTTCATCTCCGCCAGCATTTTGTGCCTTGCCTGTCTTGCAGACTCGGCCGAGTCAAAACCAAACCGGACAACTTCAAAATTGCTTTCGAGCCTCTTTATTAATTCCTCAAAGGAAAATTTCTCCAGACCGCTTACAAAACGATGGGTAGCCAGAACAATAAGGCCTTCGTGACAGGTGTTCGCAAAGGCCATCATCTGGTATTTAGCGGAAGGCTTATGTGTCAGTTCGAAATAAGCCAGGCCGGTTTCGTAGCGGTGATGACCGTCGGCAATTATGCAGCTTTTATCTTTCATCATGTCGACTATAGCAGAAATCTCCTGCCGGTGCGTGATGGGGTAAAGACGATGCCTGACATTTTGCTCATCGGTGAAATCAACAAGAGGCTCGTCGTTAATGGACTTTTCGATGATGCTGTCGGCTATATGGCTGGAGTCTTCGTAAATTAAAAAGACCAGACCGAAGTCGGCGGCGGTGGCCTTTTTCAGCTCGAGCCGGTCCTTTCGCGGGCCGAGCATCGTGTTCTCATGGGCGCGAACGGTCTTGCCGAATGGCTCGAGTCTGCCCAGGGCCACGCAACTGAATCGCTGGAACCAGGCCCCGGCAAGCTCGAAATCCTGAACGTAAGCATAGACGGCCTCATCGGAATCCAGTTTCAGGGCCCCCTGCTTTATCCAGTCGTTGAAATATACGGCGGCCCTGGTGTAGACATTGTTTTTGTCATTGTTTCCAGGCTGAGCTTTCGGCCTTATGATGCGGACGATATTATAATCACTTTTTTGGTAGAACTGCTGCTGTTGCTGCTCATTGATCACATCGTAGGGAGGGGCGATGCAAGCGCCGACATCCCCTACAACTGCTTCGTTGAACCTGTATGCCTTAAACGGTTTAATGTCCATTTCCTCGTCCGGGTGTAAGTTAAAAATCAGCCTGCAATGGGCCTTGCCCGATACTTCCGGGTAATAAGAGCGGGGATAATACAATATACATCGAACGTTGTCAAATATGCTTTGAAGGGGGGGTTTCGTCGCATAGCCGCTATTAAACTGCCGGGTAAAACCAACTATTTTTAAAAAATTTTGATTTTTTACTTGTTCTATCCTTCTATCTTGTCTATAATATCAATAGACATAATAGGCATGATAGAGAAAGGACCTTGAAATGAAGCTGACCACAAAAAGTGAGTACTCGATTCTGGCGTTATTGTACATCGCCCGACACGAAAAGCAGGGATTCATAAAGATAGAACAGATTTGCTCAACGTATAATATCCCGAAGAAATACCTTGAGCTGTTGTTTTTGATATTCCGGCGCAGTCGCTACATCAAGACCAAAAGGGGCAAAAGCGGAGGTTACAAGCTGGGCCGTCCCGCTTCAAAAATCACCCTTGCAGAGATTGTTCGTCTGATGGACGGCGCCCTTGCGCCGACGGAATCGGTGAGCAAGTACTTTTTCTCAGACACGCCCCTGGCCCAGGAAAAAAAGGTCCTAAAGGTATTTAAGGAAATCAGGGATTATATCTCGAAAAAACTGGAGAGCCTGACGCTCGCCGACCTGATTTGAAAGGAGACGCTTTAAAATGAAGAGTATCATAAGTTTTGCTCTGATTATCGGCGTTCTGTTTGCTGCGGGTTGCGGGAAAAAGGAAGAGTCCGACTCACAAACAGACCAGTTGCAGGGAACGATAACGCTATCCGGGGCATGGGCGCTCTACCCGATGGTAGTCAAATGGGCCGAAGAGTTTCAGAAGATTAATCCACAGGTAAAGATAGATGTCGCTGCTGGTGGAGCCGGAAAAGGCATGGCTGATTGTCTGGCAGAAGTTGTGGACATCGGCATGGTTTCGCGCGAGATTTACCCTGTTGAAATAGAAAAAGGGGCATGGTGGGTTTCGGTAACAAAAGACGCTGTTGTTCCCACGGTCAATGCGAACAATCCAGTACTAAAAGAGCTATTGGCTAAAGGCGTTACCAAAGAATCTTTTATAAATGTGTGGATAACAGGACAAATTAATAAATGGGGACAGGTTGCAGGTAATGAAAACAAAGATTCAGTCCACGTCTATACTCGTTCTGATGCCTGTGGAGCAGCTAAAACCTGGGCTAAGTTTTTAGATAGAAACCAGGAAGACCTTCTTGGAGTCGGAGTTTATGGTGACCCTGGATTGGCAGAAGCCGTTAAGAAAGACACCCTGGGAATCGGATTTAACAATATCAATTACGCCTACGACACAGAGACCAAAAAGCAGCTTGACCAGGTGAAAGTATTACCCATAGACATCAACGGCAACGGCGTGATAGATGCGGACGAAGATTTCTACAGCGACCGGGACCAGATGGTCAAGGCGATAGCCACAGGTAAGTATCCTTCTCCCCCGGCCAGGCTTCTGCATCTTGTCTGTCAAGGCAGGCCTGAAAGCAAAGTAGTGACCGAATTCATCAAATGGATTCTCACCGACGGCCAGCAATATGTGGGCGAATCAGGGTACATCAATCTGAGCCAGGAAAAGATTCAACAAGAACTCGAAAAACTAAGTGATAATTAAAGAAACCCCGGAATCTTCATCACCTTCCTGATACTAAAGATGAGCTTCTGATAATGAATACAAGGCTGTTAAAAGATAGATTTGCCGGCAAATTGATGCTGTGGCTAACGATATTATCCGGCCTGATCGTATTTGTCATTGCTATCGGATTGTACCAGAGGTCGAGGCCAATCTTAGCGATCAAACCACTAAAAGAATTGTTGTTCTCGAGCTCATGGCATCCTTTAAGAAAAGAATTCGGTTTTTTGCCGTTTATCATGGGTTCGGTTTGGGTGACCGGTGTAGCTGTTGTCATCGCAATTCCTTTATGTCTGCTGACTGCGATATATCTTTCCGAGTACGCCCCGCGATTCGTGAGGGAATGGACCAAGCCGCTCATCGACCTGCTGGCAGGTATTCCATCGGTTGTCTACGGCGTATGGGGTGTTCTGGTAATTGTACCGCTGATAAAAAACCATATTGCGCCGGTGTTCGGAAGTTTTTCGACCGGCTACAGCGTGCTCGCAGGAGGCATTGTTCTTGCGATAATGGTCTTTCCCATAATCATTCATGTTTCTTTAGAGGTATTCCGAACCGTGCCTTATGAAATCAGGGAGGCATCTTTGTCATTGGGCGCAACCAAGTGGCAAACGATAAAACACGTCGTTGTTCGCAAGGCAATGCCGGGCATCATCGCTGCGATTGTTCTTGGTCTGTCGCGGGCCTTTGGTGAAACGATGGCTGTGCTCATGGTAGCCGGCAATGTCGCCAAATCTCCGACGTCCGTGCTTGACCCGGCGTATCCGCTGCCGGCTCTAATTGCCAATAATTACGGAGAAATGCTCTCCGTTCCATTATACGACTCAGCCCTGCTGTTAGCTTGTTTCGTTCTGCTGCTGGTAGTGCTGTTTTTCAATGTCATTGCCCAGCTCGTGTTAATCAGGGTGGAAAGAGCGATACAATAAAATGGACACCAAGAAAATAGAAGAAAACCTGTTCAAGGCTTTGATGATTGCCTCAACGCTCATTATCCTGTCGAGTCTCGTTCTGATATTAGCCACGATTATCATCAAGGGCCTGCCTGCTATGGACCTTGCGATGATTACCCAATCTCCAAAAGGCGGATTTTATCTCGGCAAGGAAGGCGGAATACTGAATGCTATCCTCGGCTCTTTATATCTGGCGACTGGTGCAACTTTTTTAGCAATTATTATCAGCCTGCCTGTTGTCCTGTATCTCAACGTATATGCGCCGAAGGGTTCGCGACTGGCGTCTTTTACGCGTTTTTCGTTCGATGTCTTGTGGGGTGTTCCATCGATAGTTTATGGAGCCTTCGGCTTTACGATTATGCTTTTCTTCGGACTTCGGGCCTCGCTTCTAGGCGGTATCATAGCCGTGTCTCTGCTGATACTGCCCATTATGAGCAGAGCAATGGACGAAGTAATAAGAATGATTCCCAAAGAACTCCTGGAGGCGTCGTATTCTTTGGGAGCAACGAAATTAGAAACCGCCTTGAAGGTTGTGGTACGACAGGCCTTGCCCGGTATATTAACGGCTGTGCTGATTGCGTTTGGAAGAGGTATAGGAGATGCAGCTTCTGTTATCTTCACCGCGGGCTTCAGTGATTATATTCCTTATTCCCTGTTCCGTCCGGCAGCCACTCTGCCTTTAGCCATCTTCTTTCAACTTGGAACGCCATTTCCCAAAGTCCAGGAGCGAGCGTACGCATCGGCATTTATTCTTACAGTCATTATTCTGATAATAAGCATCGTTTCGAGAATACTGGTGAGGCGATTCACGAAGCATATTGTCAAATAGGAGCTTTCGATGAATTCTAACACACATATTAGCGTTCGGAACCTGAATGTATATTACGGGAAACAGCAGGCCCTGAAGGATATTACCATTGATATTCCGGACAAAAAGATAATTGCCATTATAGGCCCGTCCGGCTGCGGCAAGACCACGCTGTTAAAGTCGTTCAATCGCTTGATTGATTCGGTTGAGGGGGTCAGGGTTTCCGGTAAAGTACTGGTTGATGGAGAGGACATTTTCGACCCGCATACCGAAGTGACTCATATCAGAAAAAAGATGGGGCTTCTTGCGCAAAATCCATATCCGCTGCCGATGTCGATTTTCGATAACGTCGCTTACGGCCCGAGGATACACGGGATAAAAGACAAGAAAAGGTTGAACAAGATAGTCGAACAGTATCTTAAAGAGGCGAGTTTATGGGATGAGGTAAAGGACAGGCTGAACAGTCCGGCATCGAGAATTTCAGTCGGCCAGCAGCAAAGACTCTGTCTGGCGAGAGGCTTAGCGGTTGAACCTGAGATTATTCTTGCAGACGAGCCTACTTCCGCTCTCGACCCGAAATCGAGTCAGCGTATCGAAAAGAGCTTCCTGCGGCTGAAAAGTCAATACACGGTTATCATCGTAACACACATCCTGCGCCAGGCAAAAAGGCTTGCTGACTATGTAGTTTTTCTCTATTGCGGCGAATTGATAGAACACGGCCCGGCGGAAGAGATATTCGAAAATCCACAACAGGAGATGACGAAGGAATACATCAAAGGAATCATCAGTTAAAAAAATAGCGGTTTCACACCGGATAAAACAATACTATCAAAAATTATCAGGAAATTTACAGATGAAAATGCACCACAGAATTGTTTCACTGGCGGCTGCAGGATTAATAACGTTCTTGTGCAGCACTGTTTTCGGCTTTGATGACGACGACTTTCAGTACTGGAGCAGTGCGGGGGCATCGGTAAATATCAATAAGGACTGGAAGGCGGTATTCACGGAAGAGCTCCGTTTCGGCAACCAGGGAGGGAATTTATACTATCAGAGATCCGACCTCGGATTCGTTTACAGCGGCTTCGCGGACTGGATAGACATCGGGCTGAATTACGGACTTATCTACGAGAAGGACGATAAGACAGACAGATGGCGCAGGGAAAACAGGCCTCACCTGAACCTGACTTTCAAGTGGAAGATGTGGGGTTTGTCACTAAGCGACCGCAACAGGTTCGAATACCGCGACAGGGAAAATGGTAAGAGGCTCTGGCGGTATAGAAATAAATTCACGGTAAAACTTCCGTGGAAGCTGACAGCGTGGAAACTTCAGCCTTATGTCGCGGACGAGGTATTTATTAACCTCGATGACGAACATTTCAACCGTAACAGGTTCTACGCCGGAGTTTCAACACCGCTGGGCGAAAAACTAAGTGCGGATATATATTATATACTCCAGGCGAGCCGCAAGGGCAGCGATTATACCGACTACCACGTGCTCGGCACGGCTTTAAAATTCAAATTTTAGCCGAGGCGGATTCCTTTTGGGCGAGGTGTTCGTTGATTGCGGCCGCGGCGATTCGGCCCTGGCCCATAGCAAGTATAACTGTCGCGGCGCCGAGGACAATGTCGCCTCCTGCGTAAACGCCTTCCATCGAGGTCTTGCAGTTCTCATCGACTACGATATTGCCCCACTTGTTGAACTCCAGGTGTGGGGTGGTCTGGCGAATCAGCGGGTTTGCGCCGTTGCCGATAGCTATAATGACGGTGTCAACATCAATTGTAAACTCCGAGCCTTCGATTGGAACGGGTCGCCTTCGGCCCGATTCATCCGGAGAACCAAGTTCATGTTTGAGACATTCGATTGCCTTTACGTGGCTGTTTTCGTCACCGATGATTCGCTTGGGATTCTGCAATATGTGAAATTCGACGCCTTCTTCCTTTGCGTGATGAACCTCTTCGATTCGGGCAGGCATTTCTTTTTCACTCCGCCGATAGACTAGGTACACCTTTTCGGCACCGAGCCTGACCGCTGTTCTGGCCGAGTCCATAGCAACGTTGCCGCCTCCCACAACCGCGACTTTTTTGGAAACGGCAATAGGTGTATCAGCACCTCTGCCGAAGTCATAAGCCTTCATCAGATTTGCACGTGTCAGGTATTCGTTGGCGCTATAGACTCCGACAAGTGATTCTCCTTCGATGCTCATAAAGTGCGGCAGCCCCGCACCGACACCGATGAAAACAGCTTCAAAACCGTCTTCCTTCATCAACTCATCGATGGTACGAGTTCTGCCAACGAGAAAATTGCAGACGATTTTTACACCCATCTTTCTCAGGACGTCGATTTCCTTTGCGACTATTGCCTTGGGCAGACGAAATTCTGGAATGCCGTAAACCATAACGCCGCCCGGCTTGTGAAAGGCCTCGAAGATGGTAACGTCATGGCCCGCCCTTCTGGTATCGGCTGCCGCGACGATACCGCCGGGTCCGGAGCCAATTACTGCTATCTTCATTCCGGTTTCCGGCGCTACTACAGGCACACTGTCATTGTCACTGCCAAAATCAGCAACGAACCTTTCGAGCCTGCCGATAGAAACCGCCTTGGTCGGGTCTTTGAATCGAAGACCCACAGTGCATTTCTCCTGGCATTGAACCTCCTGAGGACACACCCTGCCGCAGACAGCCGGCAATAACGAGTTTTCCTTTATGATTTCGAGTGATTTTTTATAGTCGCCTTCGGCAATAGCAGAAATAAAATCTTTTATCTTTATGCGAACGGGACAGCCCTGCACGCACGGCGCGTTCCTGCATTGCAGACACCGCATTGCTTCGAGCCGGGCCTGGGTCTCGGTATAACCGAGAGCTACTTCGTTCACGTTGCCGCGCCGGGTAACAGGATCCTGTGCAGGCATATCCTGAGGCGGTATGTCATATCGGTCCGAGGGCTTGAGGCCTTCGGCCCGTTCTTTCTTCTGTAATTTTTCGAGCATTTGTTCTGCTTCTTGTTCGGTCACTATTGATTCCTTTGACTGCCTTTATCCAGACCGATTTTACATTTATGCTTTTTGTATTGCTCGCGTGCCTGTTGTTCCTGTTCGTGGTAGGCGTCAAGACGCTTCATCATAAGGTCGAAATTGACAAGGTGCCCGTCGAATTCCGGCCCGTCAACACAAACGAACTTCGGCTTGCCGCCGACTTCCACCCGGCATCCGCCGCACATCCCCGTACCATCGACCATAATAGTATTGAGCGAGACGGTTGTCGGAACGTCGAATTGTTTTGTAACATCGCAGCAGAACTTCATCATTATCGCCGGGCCGATGACAAAAGCATGGTCGGGCCCGGGATTACGCTGACAGACCTCCTTAAGAGGCTCGGTTACAAGGGCCTTTCGGCCATGCGAACCATCATCGGTAGTGACGATAAGCTCATCACTGGTTTTGGCAAATTCGTCTTCGAGAATAAGCAGCTCTTTATTTCTCGCACCTATAATTGAAATAATTGTATTGCCTGCACCTTTGAGGGCTCTTGCGATGGGCAGCAAGGGAGCGTTGCCTATGCCCCCGCCTACACAAACAACCGTGCCGAACTTCTCGACGTGCGTCGGCGTTCCGAGCGGCCCGACGATATTGTCGATTGTGTCGCCCTGCTTTAAATCAGCCATCTGGGCGGTGGTTTTGCCGACCCGTTGCCAAATTAAGGTAATAGTGCCCTCCTGAGGGTCGGCGTCTGCGATAGTCAATGGTATTCGCTCGCCGTATTCATTGCTGAGACAGACGATGACAAACTGACCGGGCTTGCGCGCCCTTGCAATCAGCCCGGCTTCGATTTGAGCAGTAAATACATCTTGCGAAAGCTGCTTTTTGGATACAATCTTATGAGCCACTGTGTATCAGCCCCGACGAAAAAGTATCAAAAAAAGGGATTTTCCCAGAACTCCGGACAAATGTCAAGAACAGCAGGCTCCTCTCCGCAGCATGAAAACGAACAGGGACTATAAAAACGCGAGGTTGCTCAGTTAAAAAATCTGCGACACCGTACTACAGAAGCTCTTCGATGGCTGCAATTATTTGCTTTTTGCTGGTAAGGCCGACCCATTTTTTCTTGATATCGCCGTTTTTGAAAAGCATCAGCGTGGGTATCGCGCTGATGTTGAACTCCATCGCGGAATCGCGGGCCTCGTCGGTATTGAGCCTGCATATACTGGCCCGGCCGGAATAATCGTCCTCAATCTCATCGAGGATAGGGGTCATCATCACGCACGGGCCGCACCAGGGCGCCCAGAAATCCACTAAAACAGGCATTTCTGAATTGTGAACGATCTCGTCGAAAGTTGAATCATTCAGCTCAACAACATTACCAGCCATTACAGAATCCTTTCACCAAATCGCATTGAGCATAATTGTATTTCCAAACGACGGCCAAGTCAAATACTAATTTTTGTCGTCTTGTTGAGCATTTTGTTCTGAATCACCGGTCTGGACAGTGGCTTTGCCGCCTGTAGGTTTTGCCGGCAACTCATCGATTGGATAACTTTGTTCGGCAGGCTGAACAGGTCCCGACTGCCGCGCCATGTTCTTATTATCGGTAAATTCAGTTATGGGTATCGCAGGGCTTTGGGCAACAGCGGCAGGCGGCGGCGAGGTCTGCTCCGCAGGCTGCTGAGTTGAGGCGGCGATAAGGACCTTTTGCACAGCCTGTTCTGCAGGCTCATCAGTTAAAGCAACAATATGAATTGCTGAGCCGGTCTCGGACTGTTCGGCACCGACAAGACCGTCTCTTATCAGCTCCAGCAAGGCCAAAAAAATACCTACCATAATCAGACGATTGGGCCGGTTCTCGAAAATGCGGGTAAAAGGCATAGCACCTTCGGTCTGCAGACGGTGGAGCAGCTCTATCTGGTATAAGTCGATGGGAGTATCGTCGTGTATGTGGCTGATATCAAAAGAAGTCCCGGTGGCCTGTAAAATCGTATCGAATGCCCCGAGCAGGTCCCATACACTCACCTGGTCGAGGTCGACTTCCGGCTCGGCGGTGTCTTTAAGCCTGTCAATAATAACTGCCGGCCGGGGTTGCCTTTGCTGCTGTTGCTGTGCGCAGGCGTCGAGAAGATTGGCGGCGTCTTTGAACTTTTTATACTCGAGCAACTGTCGTATCAACTCGGAGCGAGGGTCCTCGAAATCCTCAGCCTCGATACTGTCGGGCTCCGCCTTAGGCAGCAGCATAGCCGATTTTATCTGCATAAGCGTCGCTGCCATAACCAGGAAATCGCCGGCGAGGTCTATATCGAGACTCTTGAGCATTTCAATGTACTGGATGTACTGGTCGGTTATCTTAGCTATGGTAATATCGTAGATATCTACCTCTTCCTTACGAATAAGGTAGAGCA
>Ga0315549_1002316_pt1 | contig 18289 bp, 16 predicted proteins | sample SalMarSW160200MG_FD_203101 | JGI IMG/M metagenome (GOLD analysis project Ga0315549, IMG submission 203101) | Salt marsh sediment microbial communities from the Plum Island Ecosystem LTER, Massachusetts, United States - Salt Marsh Sediment SW1601-200 ... | reverse complement strand
GCGACAGTGCCGAACGGATTCTTCTTCATGCCAAGGCGATGAAAGAAAAAAAGAATATTCTCTTAGGCAAAGTTGACCTTCCAGATAATCCGAACCTTGTGATGTTCGACATTGAAGGCTTTCCGCCTTATCTAAATGAAATGGAGAAAATATACCTCTGGGGGATACAGGTTTATGGAGAAAAACCAGGGCCTTTTACCCCTGCTGTGTCACCTATTACACCTGATGGGGATCAAAAAGGCTGGGAGAACTTCTTATTGAATTGCCAGAGGATATTTGACGAATACGCAGATATTCCTTTTATCCACTGGCATCACTACGAAGAAACAAAAATAAAGCTGTATATGGAAAGACATGGTGACGCTGATGGAATAGCTCATCGGGTTTTGGATAATCTTGTGGACTTGCTTCCTCTGACCAAAAAAGCAATGATATTGGCAGAGCCAAGTTATAGTCTGAAAGTGGTGGAACAACTGGCTCATTTCAAACGTACTCAGGATGAATACGGCGGAAAATGGGCGATGGCTAAGTATATTGAAGCAGTGGAAACTGAAGATCGCAATATTAGAAGAGAAATCATTGATCAGATACTAAAGTACAACGAAGAGGATCTTACAGCTACCTGGGCAGTTTTTCAATGGTTAAAGAAGCAAATAGGTCAGTAAGATAGCATTGAACAAATGTTTTTCGAGTTCCAAAAGGGAGTTATAGTTCCTGCCTGGAAAGATTCGAAGGAGGAGAGTTCTCTTTCAACAAAAAGGTTTTCCTGACGAATCAATAGAAAAAGAAATAGTAAAAAAGATAGCAAGATTTCCTAAGTGGTCATCGTTCAAGTACAGACAATGTGTGAAAAAGGTAAAAGAGTAGAGAATAAAAGAAGGTCAAGATTGCGATATAATGATTCAAAAATCAAGACCCGACCCCATCCATGTAAGATAATTATTTTAAAGATTTCGAAGCTTGGTACCCTTTAGGTGCAAGCATTACCGTGCCCACAAGTGGTGGTTTGGGAGAATATATCCAGAAGAATTTGTCTCGGTTAACTCCACGTCACGCTTCCGTAATTGCGGCAATTATCGTCCAAAACAATTTAATAGAATGTAGAGGGAAGAAACCTATAGAGTTAAGAAAACTAAACACGGAATAACAACTCATAAGACTTCGTATGAGCTGGGCTTTACAGTTCGCCTTTCAGGCTCGCCGAAAGAGCTTTTGGCGACTTCTCAAGGCACGGTAACCTCAAAAACAATCGCACACTAGGAGGTGGGAAATCATGATGCACCAAAAATATTTGCCGGGCACCGAACAACAATTGTTATCGCATTTTGCTGAGGTTAGACGAAATGGTAAATGTACCAACAATGTCAAGCATCTTAAATACTACAGAAATAGCATTCAAGCATACAACAAATATCTTACCAAGAACCCCAATAGGCGTGGAAGACCTCTACAAGAGACGAAATTGCCTTGCCAAATAGAAAAAGATGAGAGGTTCTGGATTGCAGCATGTATGATGACCATCTTCTATGGTCGAAACAGAACAGAACAATATGTTTCTCTATTTAGGGCAGCCTACGGTAATGAATCTCCAGTTGAAGGGACAAACAGTTGGCAGGACTGCTTTGAGGGCAAGTTATATCTATTTTTTGAAGCAAATTTGCCATCACCTCATTTATATAAGGAGTGGTTATTAAACAACATTGCTAAAAGGCAATTTATCCCATATGTTTTGGATAGTGCTCATAACAAAAAGAATCTTGAAGGTGCCACCAACGTGGATGCTCTGCTCTTGAACCCACGAAATGGGTTTGCTGCGATAACTGAAGCAAAAGTGCTCTCGGATATATCTTGCCAAATTACCTATGATGTTATGCGTAATCAAATTGCCCGCAGTATTGATGTCATGCTGGAGAAAAATGATACCCTTTGTGACCCATTGGATAAGCGAGACCCAGAGAAAACCGTATTCCTAATGATTACCCCGAATCTTTTTAAAGACAATCCAGGAAGCCGCTTATACGGGTATAAATTCAACGAATATAAGAACAATCCAAGCTCTTTAGCTCGGGATTTACCACATAGAAAAGATTGCGATTGGCAGAATATGTCTAAGAGATTGGGTTGGCTAAGTTGGGAAGACTTCAGGAATGTGAATAAAGATTGTTGCCAGTGGTTGGAATAACCCCTTGTGCGCCAATGTTTATCGAAGTGTATCAGGCTCTGCTGGACTTCAGATACACTAGAGTCCTTATACGCCATTGGTCTAGGCGATGAGAAATCTGAAGATAGAGCTACCGGAATGGTTCGATGTCTTCAGCGTGGTTTGTGCTCGCGGCAAAGAAGCCCTTCAATGGGACCTCCCCGAGGCATGGGTACATGCTGAACTTCACGCCGAACTCAAGAGACGAGCACGCTCTACTGGCTGGCTACCCTTTCCTACAGAAGTGCCTTACGTGACTCTTTATCCCGTGCACCCACCCAAGAAGACGAACCGCGATTGGAAAGCAGCGGGGGCAGTCAAATGGGTGGACCTGTGTTTGCGGTTAGAGGCACATAACGCTTGGTGCTAGTTTGAATTCAAGGTGCGTCACGTCCGGGAAGATAAGTGGCACCGGAATGCTCCTCTGCAAGCGCGAGACGCCTTTCGCAAAGACGTCGTTGCCCTGATGGGACTCGATACCGACAAGACTGCTGACACTTGGGCAGCGCCTGACACCTATACAAAGGCTTACTGGTTTGAGGACCTTTTGAAACCATGCGCTGAAAGTCTTCGCTCCGGTCGGCATCACTTAGTAGCAGCCTTTCTCCAGCTTGACAGCGAGTTTGATCCAGCCATATGGGAAGAGAAAAGCTTGATTGAGCAAATCCATAAGTGGTTTTCTTATCGAGACAAGCAAGCCGACCATCAGCGCACTTGTCCAGGGATTAGCGTAGCAAAATTGGTGCAGCCTCTTGCCGGAAATCGCTCACTATTAGTTTGTACGTGGTCTTTAGGTTCTGAGGATATGAGTAACGACCCATAAGAGGTAGTTTACGGGTCAATTCATTTACCTAAATGCCCCGCACTTGGCAAAAGGCGGAAACCCTGATCCCACCATATAAAAACAATTGTCCGGACATCGGACACTATGCCTAAAACCCTTATCATTACCGCTTATTCGAGAAGGCGATGAAAAGAATACAAGACAGTTTTATAAGTAAACAAACAAGAGCGCTGCTCGTATGTCTTATTCGATTTGACAATGAGTTCCAAAAATGCTATAATTTGGTGCACTAAGTAATGTTGTCCATAGGAGGATAACCAAGAAGGCGAGGCATCTGAAAATACGGAAGGCCCTCCCACAGGCCTTTTGAGGATGAGGAAATGTACCGGCTAAGGTCGTCTGCAAGTCAACCCGCTCTTTCAAGTAGAAAGAGTGGGTTTTTGTTTTCAACGAGGAATGGGGTATGCCACGATCAAATCATAATCTCAATTCAGCGAAGGAGCGAAGCATGATGATCGATAAAACGGCGGACACAGTCGGTGCAGTGGAGAGTCAGTCACTGTGTCCTTTATGCAAAGACAAAGTAACTGATAATCTCGGAGAACACATAAAGAAAAGACACGGAGAGAATGAATTCAAGAAAGCTGTACTCGCAGCAAAAAAAAGTGGAAAGACCGACCCAGAAATTGGAACACTGTTCAACATCACCTTTAGGCAATTAGAAGGAATTATAACTGAAGCTTACGGCATTAACATCTCAGTACTTAAGAAACCTAAGAAAATAGAATACTGGGCGCCGAAAAATTTTAAAGAGGAAACTACAACAGTATGGAGTTTTAGACAAAGGGGGAATTGGGCAACTCATGATGGAAGATACAGAGGAAATTGGTCCCCATACATCCCAAGAAATGTGATACTTAAGTATAGTAAGCCCGGCGATGTAATTCTTGATTATTTTATTGGTAGTGGCACAACAGCAGTAGAGACAAAACTAATGGGTAGGCGGTGTATTGGTAGAGATATTAATCCTGCAGCTATAGGACTTGCCTTGGAAAATCTCAAATTTAGTCCACCCAAAGCACTATATGAGGTATACACTATCAATGAACCAGAGGTTTCAGAAGGAGATGCACGGGATCTATCAGATATATCGAGTAATAGTATCGATCTTATCTGTGCTCACCCTCCGTATGCAGGTATAATAAATTATAGTTCTAACGTTGAAGGTGATTTGTCGAAATTGACCATTGATAAATTCTTAAAAGAAATGGAGAAGGTGGCAAGTGAAAGTTTTAGAGTTCTTAAACCTAGTGGAAAATGTGCAATTCTTATAGGAGATACGCGAAAACACAAGCATATAGTTCCAATGGGCTTTCGGACTATTAGAGTTTTTTTGGATGCAGGATTTGTCTTAAAAGAGTTAGTAATTAAACGTCAGCACAACTGTAAAACAACAGGATTTTGGTATGATCGGAGTATCAAATATAACTTCTTACTTTTAGCCCATGAGTATTTACCTATATTTGAAAGACCAATACAACAAAATATTGCTGCACATCGCTCTTCCAGAAGAGATATTTTTCAGGGCAAAACAAGAGTTGAAAAAGTAGACAAAGCCAAAAAAGAAAATCTTGAAACTACTACTGTATGGATTTTTCCGCAACCAAAAATGGACGAAGAAATAAAGCGTAATTTAATAGGAAGGTTTGCAACGCCAGATAGTCAATATATAGAAATTAATTTTAGTGAGGTTGACGAAGAATTAAACATTAAAACAAACAATACTCCCTCTCTTGCATATGTATCTCCCCCTAAAAAACTTAATAGTGAAGACGATATTGCATTATATCGGAAAGCAATTAAAAAATTTACTAAGGAACTGAGTAGTTTCTTGGCTGCTGATGGGGTTTTTGTTATCGACACAAGAGATGTTCGAATTGATGGGCTAGTGTATCCTATGGGTGTTAAGCTATTAGAAGACATGTCTTCTAATAATGGTTTTAATATCAAAGAAATTGTTATGGTCACTCCTGATAACACAGAAAACTCTGTCACAACTCCTATAAATAATGACTGCTTAGAAATCATACATCGCTATCTGTTGGTATTTGTGCTAAGAAGAAAGGTGGACAAGTAGCCGAATGGGCGACTTACATACATTTTAATGGGAACCGATACCCAGGAGCAGTGGTTTGGTTTGCTGGTGGAATAAATTGAGTAGAAGCATGACCGAAAAAACTCTCAAAAGACATCTATGAAATACATCGACTTTTACAAAGACGTTTTGGGTTGTGAGGAAAACGATCAAGTTTTTGACCACATAATATCCACCTTGAAACCAAGCAACAGACTGTGGTCATATTTCGTAAACTGGGAAAAAGTATTTAGAAATACCAAAGAAATAGAGTTGTCTCTTAACACTCTAAACTATCTTGTCGGAAAAGAGGATTTCGATGATGAATTCAGGTTTCTGCTTAAGAAAAATCCTGAAGTCGCAAAAATCCTCCCTGCTTTGGTTGTGAGGGATGGAAACAACACCAAGAAATTCAAGATACTAGTCGACTACAAAAGTAAGAAACTGGTTTACGAGGACTACGATTTTGACAAGAAAAAGTTAGCCAAGGAAGATATAGAAAAGTATTTGACTTTTGTGAGAGAAACAGGACTAAGTAGACTGATCGCTTCGAAGAGGATTAAGAATCTTGTTGACTATATGATTGGAGTCGAGGCAGGACTCGATAGCAACGCGCGAAAGAATCGCGGTGGCCATGCAATGGAAGATATCGTCGAGGTATTTATCAAAGATGTTTGCGAGAAAAACAATTTTAGATATTTGAAAGAAGCCAACGCAGAAAAAATCAAAAATCAATTAGGTTACAATGTGCCTGTTGATAAATCTTCAAGAAGATACGATTTTGTAATTGATAACGACAAAGAATTATTTATCATCGAAACAAATTTTTACGGTGGTGGTGGCTCAAAATTAAAATCTACGGCTGGAGAATACAGAAGCTTATCTGATATATTGAATGGAAAGTATAAATTTTTCTGGATTACTGATGGTATGGGTTGGAAAACTACCGCGAAACCACTCCGCGAAACTTTCGATCACAATGATTACCTTTTCAACTTAACAATGCTTGAAAAAGGTATTTTGGAATTTTTGTTGAAGTAAATTATGCGAAAATTAAAAATCAATTTACAAAATTGTTATGGAATTAAACACCTCAAAAAAGATTTTGATTTTTCGCAACAAAAGACCTGTGTGATTTACGCCTCAAATGGTGCTATGAAGACATCTCTTGCAAAAACCTTTAAAGATTTAAGCAACGGTGTTAATTCAAAAGATTTAATATTTCCAAATAGAGAAACTATACGCGAGATAAAAAACGAGGATGATAATGACATCACTAAAGAGCAAGTTTTTGTTATAGAGCCATATAATGATAATGAAGATTTTAATTCTGAAAAAATGTCAACATTGCTTGTTAATAACAAATTAAAAAAGCTATACGATGAGATTCATATAAAAATTGACGAAAAAAAAGATGATCTTCTGAAGGAATTAAAAATTCTATCTGGCTTGCGGAGCGATATTGAAAAAGAAATTTCTGACGATTTTACACATACGGATAGTCAATTATTTGTCTCTCTCACTAGAGTTCAGAAAGAAGTTCTGGATAGTTCTGAGCCCGAGTTTTCAGATATTTCTTATAAAGAAATATTTAATGACAAAGTTATAACATTTCTGGAAACAAAAGATTTTAAGCGTAAATTAGCGGAATATATGAAAAAGTATGATGAATTAATTGAAGCTTCAAAATATTTCAAAAAAGGAGTTTTTAATCATAACAATGCCGCTGTTATTGCAAAAAATTTAGTAGATAATGGTTTTTTTGACGCAAAACATACAATATCTTTAAATACTGAAGAAAGCAGAAATGAAATTAAAACTAAGGAAGAATTAGAAAGAATAATTGAAGAAGAAAAAAATATAATTTTAAGCAATCCTGCTTTAGTAAAAACATTTGAAGAAATAGACAATAAATTAAAAGCAAATAAAGCATTGAGAGATTTTAGGGCTTATTTGCTTAATAACATGAAAATTTTGCCGGAATTAGAAAACACAGATGCTTTTAAACAACAAATATGGATTTCTTATCTTAAAAATCAAAAAGACTTATATAAAATTTTTCTAGAAGAGTATCAAAAAGGAGAAAATGAATTAGATACAATAGTTGAACAGGCGAAAAAAGAAGAGACTCACTGGAGGAATGTGATTGATATCTTCAACGAAAGATTCTTTGTTCCTTTTGAACTTACAGTTCAAAACCAAGACGATGTTATTTTAAAAAGGGATATACCTATAATAGCTTTCTATAATGGACCCCATAATTCGGACATTATGCTAAGATACAGGTAAGGTTAAAAAGGGAGATCCATTATGGCAAATATACGCAAGAAATATCCACCGAGTTTCAAAGCGAAAGTAGCCCTAGAAGCTATTCGAGAGGATAAGACCTCGGCCGATTTGGCGAGCCAATATCAAGTTCATCCTTCTCAGATACGAAAATGGAAGGGTATGGCTCTCAATGGCATGACCGAACTCTTTACCGATAACAGACAAAAAAGAGACAAGGAGAAAGACCTCTTCATTGAGGAGCTCTACAAGGAGATTGGACAATTGAAGGTAGAGCTTGACTGGCTTAAAAAAAAATCTGGACTTATCAGCTAAGGAGAAGGTTTTGCTAATCGAGCGCCAAAATAAGGTCATACCAATGGGAAGACAAGCGGAGCTTTTAGGAATAGCTCGCTCAACGGTATATTATGAGCCGAGGATCGATCCCTATAACTTAGAGCTGATGCACTTAATTGATGAAGAGTATACCAATGCTCCCTTTTATGGCTCCAGGAGAATAAGGGAGATACTTAAGAGAAAAGGCTATTTTGTTAACCGAAAGAGAATCCAAAGATTGATGAGACTGATGGGCATTGAGGCTATCTACCCTAAACCTAATTTGAACAAACCCCATCCGGGCCACAAGATCTACCCCTATCTTTTGAGAAACAAGAGTATTGAGGAGGTTAACCAGGTGTGGGGTACTGATATCACCTACATCAGGATGAAGCACGGCTGGCTCTATTTAGTAGCAACCATGGACTGGCTCAGCCGCTATGTGCTCTCTTGGGAGCTTTCTACTACTTTAGAAATCGACTTCTGTATCCGAGCTTTAAACAAAGCACTCTCTATTGCTACTCCCAAGATCTTCAACTCTGATCAGGGCTCCCAGTTCACCAGCGTGGCCTTTCTTCACTGCTTAGAAGAAAGGAGTATTCAGATTAGCATGGATGGAAAAGGAAGAGCTATGGACAATGTCTTTAATGAGAGACTCTGGCGTTCAGTAAAATATGAAGAGGTCTATCTTAATGATTATACTACAGTGAGTGAAGCCAGGCAGGGCATTGGTAACTATATCAATTTCTACAATCAGGAGAGACCACATCAGTCACTGAGCTATAAAACACCATCTGAGATGTACTTTGGCAGCAATAATCAAAAAAAGAGACTTGACTGTGTCTTAAGTATGGCAATTAGCGTCTTGACAATGGGGTCCACTTTATTCGTGTTCAAGGATACGGACGAAAAGGTATCAGTGGAAAAAACCGACCTGCTTCAAGCATTAAGTAGTGGTGAAAAGAGAGCTTTATATATTCTGAATATAATTTTTGAAGTCCAAGCCAGAAAAGACGAAAGTCAAGAGACTTTATTTATAGTGGATGACATAGCAGATTCTTTTGATTATAAAAATAAATATGCGATCATTGAGTATTTAAAAGATATTTCTGACGAAAAAAATTCTTACCAAATAATACTTACTCATAATTTTGATTTTTTTAGAACTCTTGAAAGTCGATTTATTCACTATGATTATTGTTTTTTTGTTGAAAAAACAAGCAGAGAAATAAAGATTAATCAGGCTTCTTATATAAAGAATCCATTCAAAGATTGGATAAAACATCTAAATGACAATAAAAAGTTAATTGCATCTATTCCGTTTGTAAGAAATTTAATTGAATATACAGGAAATTCAGATGATGATGATTTTATGAAATTAACATCTTTACTGCATATAAAATCAGATTCAGATTCTATTACAAAAAGTGACTTGGAAGATATTTACAATCATGTTTTTCCAAGCATGGTTTTGCGGCTTGATGACAAAGATAAAAAAGTAGGTGAATTAATTTTTGAATTAGCAAATGAATGTTTGACATGTACGGGAAGCATAAACCTGGAAAATAAAATTCTTCTTTCTGTTGCGATTAGACTAAAAGCTGAAAAATTTATGTTTGACAAGGTAAGTGATAAGACTGAATTCAGTGTAAATCAAACTGGTAGATTGTTTCAAAGATTTAAAGATGAGTTTAGTGGTCAGTCTTCGGAATTAGATAATATAAAATTATTAGAGCGGGTTAACCTTATGACGCCAGAGAACATTCATTTTAATGCATTTATGTATGAACCTATACTAGATATGTCAGATGAACATCTTAAGAATTTGTATAAAAAAATAAAAAAAGTACATTAATCCCCGCCGCCGCGCTCGCTTTGCGAGCGTTCCTGCCTTTGCCTCTTAATCAAAAAATAGGAACAGCGCCTATTATTATTGACAGATTGAGTCGCTGTATGTAAGCTTTTGGCATGCCCCACATATTAAGATTCATATCAATAGATTTTCCTCATCATCCTACTTAAAGGGGAAATTATCAGGAATGTGTTTCTGAAGACAAAGATGGTTTAAGGCAACGTCTGGGGTGTCCTGGAGATTACACTCGAAGAAACTTCTTGAAGATATGGGTATATTGTCCCACAAGTAAGAATCAATAAATGGGCGCTGTCCCTATTTAATGAATATCAATTGTAAGCAAGCACAACATTTCTTTGACTTTACGGATAAATTGCTGTATTATACTAATAGATGGTAATAATTGTCAAGAAAAACGTAGGACAATTTCCGTATTTATTTCAAATCTATACTAATAAATAGTATAAAAATGCATAGAAGAGGTAAATAATGTCTCTTCCCAAACTATATCGAGCCTTCTACAAAGAAAAGGTATTTAATTTTTCTGACGTTATGGAGAAGTTCAAAGAGGACAAATCTAGCGAAGGATACCTGCGAAAAAGGTTAAATGACTTACTTAGAGCAGGATACCTGGGTTCGGTAAGAGCGAGAGGGCTTTATTATATAATACCTCAAGAGAGTAGCAAAGAGGAGTATGTACCCGACAAGTTTCTTATCGGAGCAAAACTCTCACCGGGTGGGGTAATAGGTTATCATTCTGCTTTGGAATTACATGGCGCCAGTTACTCTCCCTTCAGGATAGTTTATATAATCACCCAAAGGCACTTTCGGTCGTTTAAATTCCAAGACATGGAATATCGCACGGTAAAAGGGAACACCAATTTTGGCATAGAAACAATATTAAGGGAAGGTTTGAAGGTCCCTGTGACAGACCGAGAACGAACTCTGGTAGATGGAATGAATGGACTCAAATATGTTGGTGGTTTGGAGGAATACTTTAAAAGCGTTGAACTCTTTCCTTCCATCAACTTTGACCGGATAATAGAGTATCTTGCAGGATTCAATAAAAAGATTCTATATGCCAAGATCGGTTTTCTTCTTTCCTATTTTGAAAAGAGGTGGGGCTTTCTAGAGAATTATAAAAAAGAAATAAAAGCTCATCTGGGAGCAAGAATAAATTACCTTAGTGATGAGAGGGAAGAAGCGAAACTAAATAAGGAATGGGGCTTGATGATCCCGGTGCGACTGAAAAGCTTACTCGAGGAGTATTAAGTGGACAGAAGTATCCAAGGTGCTAAAGAATACTTTGAAAGCTTTTCTAAAAAGACCAATTTTCAGCGGGATACACTAGAGAAAGCCTATCGGCTTGAGAATCTATTAAGAGAGATAAATCGCCATCCCGAACTGAAAGAGGGACTCGTCTTAAAAGGAGGCACAGCGGTAAACTTTCTCTATTTCAGGTATCCCCGATTATCCATAGATCTTGACTTTAATTTTATCGCTGGGCTTGAAAAAGAGGAAAAGGATAAAAAAAGGCCCAGAATAGATGAATCGCTACGTGCTATATTTAGATTCAAAGGTTACGACTATGAAACTCAGACTGAATATGGTTTAGAAAAATACTTCTTAAGGTATATCAATTCCTCTGGAAACATTGACCGCATCAAGGTCGAAATAAATTTCCTTCACCGTTTGTCCTTATTAGGAGTAGAGAAGAGAAAGTTTTTGAGCCCCTTTGAGGAATCAAGTCTAGGGTCAAATACCTTAAAGGGTCCTGAACTTTTTGCGGGCAAAATACTGGCACTAATGGATCGCCTTGCTGCTCGGGATCTTTATGATATCTATACGCTTCAACGAGAAAGAGTTAAACTCGATAAGACCCTTTTAAAAAAGATATTTATCTTCTTTGGTTGTCTGGCCAGAAGGGATTTCCGGGAATACCATGCTAATGATATTGAAGGAATTACAGAGCAAGATATAAAGAGAAAACTTCTCCCCTTACTCAGAAAAGACGAGAGATTGAAGGTTGGAGATATGATTGAAACTGTCAGACCGTTTTTAAGGGATATGTTTGATTTTACTTCAGATGAATCGGAATATATCAATAGATTTTTTGAGGCAGACTTTAGACCAGAGATTCTTTTTGGCGATCTATTGGACAGTACAGATTTAGAAAAACATCCTATGGTCATCTGGAAGCAAAGACACCTCAAGGAGTGGCTGGCAAGACAAAAGAAAACGTGATTCACTTTTATTATTGACATATTGAGTCGCTGCGTGTAAGCCTTTGGCATGCCACGCATATCAAGAGTCGTAGCAATAGGTTTTCCTCATCATCCTACTTAAAGGGGAAATTATCAGGAATGTGTTTCTGAAGACAAAGATGGTTTAAGGCAACCTCTGGGGTGTCCTGGAGATTACACTCGAAGAAACTTCTTGAAGATATGGGTATATTGTTCCACAAGTAAGAATCAATAAATGGGCGCTGTCCCTATTTACTATCTCAGTTATGGGTTACAGAATTTTAGGTAGAGGAGGATAATATGCCTACTTGACTCAATTATTGGTGTTAAGAACAGATATTATTCTGCGGCTGATAAGGGAGAAATTTAGGTCTCTAAAAGAGAGGGCTTGTCGTACCAAAACTAAGTATTATAATTATAGCAATTACTGTAGGCTATCCAATTATGGATACTAAGGAAGAGGTGACCCAGAGTGGGTAAAAACCAGCACGTTGTTCCGTATAAGAACAAGTGGACCGTGAGAGGAGAACGCAATAAAAAAGTGACTTCTACTCATGACACACAAGCAGAAGCTATCCCAGAGGCAAGGAAAATTGCCACAAATCCACGTTCTGAGGTGGCAATCCATCGACCGGATGGGACTATTAGAGATAAAGATAGCTATGGAAAGGACCCTTGCCCACCAAAAAATAGAAAGTTCTAGCTTGAACTTTAAAGTGTCGTCTTCTGTATAAAACCACGCCATTAACTCCTTTCTCCAGAACAAAAATCCTTATTCTATAACCTTACATAAGTCTTCTTCTGTAAGGTAAGGCAAAAATGCTTGTATTTCTCTTTAGTAAAGGGTATAAAGTTGTTCCTTTCATTCTTGTTTTTGACTTTTTTTCTTTCTATACTAAAATACAAACAATATGTAAGCTAAAAACAGGTAAAGAAGAACCACAATTTTTGATTCGATGCACGCATGATTCCAAAAAAACAGCTAATAATATGTTAAGTGCAAAGGTCAAAATAATATTAAATTAGGAGAAACTTATCAATGGAACCTCGAACAGAATTAATAATACTTGGAGCAGCAATAGGTTGTTCAGCACAAATTTTACAAAAATTACTTGGCCCTGCAGTTGACTATTTGGGCGGTGAAATTAAAAATTATACTGAAAAAAGGCTTAATACCATAAGAATAATATTTAAAGCTGCTATAAAAAAACTCGGATCAGACATTGAAACACCTGGTCAGGTCCCTCCAAGAATTTTAAAAAAAATATGGGATGAAGGCTATTCTTGTGAAGATGAACTTGCATCAGAATATCTTGGTGGTGTTCTTGCCTCATCTAGAACTGGGATATCCCGTGATGATCGTGCTATTTCATATCTACATACAATAAGTAGGTTATCATCTTATCAACTCAGAGCCCATTATATTTTCTACTTTCTCTTTAAAAAACTTTATAATAGGTATGATACAAACTTAGCCATAATTAGTAATCAAATCCAATTGTTTTGTTATTTACCAAATAAAGTATTTCATACTGCAATGTCATTCACTGAAGATGAAGATACTTTTATAATTAATACACACATAACAAATGGTTTAGTTAGGGAAAACTTAATTGGACCGACAAGACTTTTTGGTGATTCAAAATTAATATCATCATATTTTAAAATAAAATTAAAATCTCCAGGAATAGTAATTCAACCATCAACTTTAGGAATGGAGTTATTTCTTTGGGCTAACGGTTTTCCCAAGATAAATATAAAAAATTTTTTAGATGAAAAATTAAAATTTGAACTTCTGCCTGACATTGAAATACCTGATGGTTCCATTGCTTTAAAGGATTATGATAGAAGCAAAAATCCTAATAAATAAATAAATATAATATACCTCTCGCTGGAACTCCACATAAACTTTTCTTATCTTTATTGGGTCCGTTGTGTCCGCTCAATATTAATTCACTCCTTGAAACAATAGCCGAAAGCAGGATACTTGCTTTTAAATCAATAGGGCCTGAAACATTTAAATTTCTTTCAGAAAACGGGTAGATTGTCTCCATTTTTAGGGGGAAAACTTATTAGATGATATTATATCATATTTGAAATCGAATGTCAAGCTCAAGCTCGCTTCTAGTAAGGTTTTCCAAAATTTTCATATTCTAACAAACACCCACCAGCCAATAACCTTAGATAGAGCTAGCCAAAATATTCATTTAAAAGCTGATTTAAGTTCATTAAGTCGTTTACTTTAGATACCTCTTGATAAGTACCATTATTTTAGTATACTTAAGATAATTAGAGATAAACACAAAATGGCTCAAAAAAACTGAAAAGCCCCAAATGAACAAATACCTGGATCTCATACAAAAAAGCAAAGAATACATAGACCAAGGATTTGATACTTTTGGCAGAGAACTTCAAACCAAAGACCAACTTGGAGGATTTTTGGTTCTTTGTACATTCCGAGCCGCTGGGTTATCGGACGCAATTGTACATCTTTGTAAAGCAGACTTCACGGATGAATCTTTACCCATACTGCGCTCACTAATCGAAACCGCCGTCAATATGAGATGGATTATGAACAAAGATACACAAAAGAGACAAGAAAGACTGAAACAATACTTCGCAAGCCTAGCTGAAGATAAGTGGTATGGCGAACCATGGACAAGTGTCAATTTGAGAGACCGAATGAAAGAAATCGGCTTTAAAGGTAAATTAGAAGCATACTATGACCTAGTAGTAAAATTTTGCCACGACTACACCCATGGCGACGCACGAACACTACCTCATCGGCGTTTAATTCCAAAAGCGCCCAAGAAGACCTTGATGTCAGCCGGCGCAATTTACGCAATAACATCCCAAATGCTCGGCCACATCTTAAGGGCGTTAAACGACCACTGGCCCGGTAAGTTTGACTCTTACAAAATCATATGGAAAGCAATAAAGAATTCCCAACCTGCCTAATAAGAAACCATCTCATTCCAAAACCTCAACCACCAACCCAAACACTAAAACCTAAATGCCGCATCTTAAAATCTCCTCCAAAAATCTACATTTTGTCAAGTCTAAATTCCTAAACTCGACAAAAATTAAAGATATGCCATAATTATAAAAGAGAATAGCAAAATGAAAACTGTGGCATACCTGAGAGTTTCAAGCGAAGAACAGACCCGAAATGGTCTGGGAATTGATTCGCAAAAAGCAAAAATTATTAAACTAGCCAAAGAGAAAAAGTTAGAAGTAGGAAAATTCTACCTTGATAACGGATTGAGTGGAAGATTACGAGAACGTCCAGGATTAAATGAACTATTGAGTGATATTGAAAATGACGGAATTAATAATGTTTTAACTTATTCGTTAGATAGACTTGCCAGAAACCTTGCCTTATCAATTCTTATTGAAAATGAGTTTAAAAAACATAATATTAAACTATATACGGTAATGGAAAGTTCTTTTGACCTTGATGACCCCTTCGAGAAATTTATTAAACATACAAGGGAAGTATTGGCAGAGCTTGAAGCTGACTTAGCAAGACTTCGGACTGAGGGAGCTTTAAGAAAAAAACTTGCCAGGGGTGAATATCCTAAAGGAGCTGCACCCTTAGGATATGAATGGCAAGGCGAAAAACCTCACAGAACCTTAGGTATTACTAAAGACTCAGACTTAGTGAAGTTTATTTTCAAACAATATTTTGCACTAAAATCATTAGGCAAAGTTCAGAAACTTTTAAAAGAGAAGAATTTCAAGACCACAAGAGGAAAAGATTTCTCTAGACAAACAATTGTTGGTATTCTAAGAAATCCTATTTACAAGGGGAAATTTAAACATTCAGGGGTTGAAGGGAAAATAAACCCAATTATTCATCCAAGGATTTTCAACCAAGTCCAGAGGATGCTAGAGAGCAAGGTGAAATATAGAAGAGAGGAAGGAAGGAGATGACTGAAGGACAACGTAGCTGTGCTTATGAGGGTTGTGATAGAATCCCCCATAAAACCTCAAGTGATGGTCATTGTATATTTCATGCTAAAGCGGAAGACAAGACTGTAGAGGATTTTCGACAAGCTCTCTACAAATATCTGGTCAAACTTGAACGAGCGAAACATGTCGCTTACGATTTCGTCGGTTTTATCTTCGTAGGGGAGATTGATTTCAAGGAAAGCTTTGGTCTTAATGTATTCAAAAGAGTCGCCTTATTTCAAAATGCCACATTCAAAGGAGACGCCTGGTTTAGGGATGTCACATTTAAAGGAAAAGCCTGGTTTAGTGCTGCCACATTCGAACGAAACGCCTGGTTTAGGGATGTCACATTCGAAGGAGACGCCTTATTTCAAAATGCCACATTCAAAGGAAAAGCCTCGTTTATTTATCCCACATTCGAACGAGACGCCTCATTTGAAGATGCCACATTCGAACGAAACGCCTCATTTGAAGATGCCACATTCGAACGAAACGCCTGGTTTATTTATGCCACATTCGAAGGAGACGCCTTATTTCAAAATGCCACATTCAAAGGAAAAGCCTGGTTTAGTGCTGCCACATTCAAATATATCCTGTTTAACTTTGTAAGATTTCGGGAAACTGCTTCAATATTACCTCGGGCCGTCACGGTTGGGATTTCCTTTTTAAACGCCACTATAGAAAACAGTATCATATCTCTCTTAGGCCTAAAAGAGGAGGCGCAGGTTGACTTTGCAGGAGCGAGACTTAGAAACACCACTATAAGACGTGAGGATGTCAAGGACCATATCAAGCAAGAAAAAAGCGAAGATTACAGAAAAGCTCAAGACATTTACATGCTTCTTAAAAACAATTTCCAACTGTCTTTTCTTGGCCTATGTGCATTCGGGAGTGTACGCTGATGAACGAATGGCTGAATGGTTTCAATCCGATGGCATTTCAGCTCATATAAGGAGATTACATGGACTGTTTCCCGCAATGATTAATCTCTTGCGACATCCAAGAGCGGGCATAAAAAACAGACTCAAAAGCTATCGCTCTTTCTTGGAACTGAATAGGCAAAAAAGAATGGGAAAGATTACTCCGAAAGACCTCTTCAAAGTATTCTGGTTCTACATAAAATATCCAGTGAAGTATGCCTGGTCTACTTTCTTAAAGTGGCTTTATGGGTGGGGAGAGAAACCTTGGCTCATATTTATCTGGTGTGGGGTTACCATCCTCATCTTTTCAGTTTTATACTGCGTAATTGGGGACATAGCTATGAAAGAAGACATCGTAAAGTCTTATCCAGAAAAACTCTATTTCTCAGGGATTACCTTCACTACTTTAGGTTTTGGCGGTTACTCTCCAATGGGAGGAGCTAAAGTCCTTGCTTTCATTGAATCGTTCTTAGGTATCTTCTCTATTGCCCTCTTTGTATATAGCTTTGCCAGAAGGACTGCGGGAAGATGAGGAGCTGCAGAAAGGAGAGAAAAGAGCAATAATATCTGGGATTACAAAATCAGTTATAAGCTGGAGGTTCAAAGGCTGCTGAAGAGTCAAATGTTCCCGGCTATCATCTTCATTTTGTTACCGAAGATAGAAAAGCGGGAGGGCACCTATTAGAATGTCAAGTGCAGAACATAGGGATTGAAATTGACTATACTTCTAAATTCTATATGGTATTACCGGAAAACGCCGAGTTCTACGCAGTGAATTTAGAAGAGGAGAAGCAGCAGGAACTAGAAAGGGTAGAAAATTAAAAGACACGAAATAGAAGCTCCTTTCCGATAATAGCAGGGGGTCGGGTCTTGATTTTTGAAAACCTTAAGACCATTATGAGAAAAAAACCAGATGTTCACTCTTGGATTATTAAGTTCTGAAAAGATTCGAAAGAGGGGAGCTCTCTCTAAAAAAAAGTCTTCCTGGAGAGTTACTCTAATCTAGATAATATCCGGCTCCCACAATTAGAGTAATATCAGCAAGTAGTACCTTCTTCTCGTAGGCAAGCTTTCTTGATGATTCTGTCTGACCAGGTTTAGGCCACATATATTCTATCCAGCAATCATCCTCAGTTCTTAGAGTTGTCAGCACTTCACGCACGAAATACTTGCCATTACTGTCCTGCTTATTGGCTACGTTGGTACCCTCAAGTTCTGGAAATGCGATATTCAACAGTTCATTTCCCTCATCATCCTTCAAAAAAAAGGGGGGACAGCGCCTATTATTATTGACAGATTGAGTCGCTGTATGTAAGCCTTTGGCATGCCACGCATATCAAGAGTTGTAGTAATAGGTTTTCCTCATCATCCTACTTAAAGGGGAAATTATCGGGATTGTATTTCTGAAGACAAAGATGGTTTAAGGTAACGTCAGGGATGTCCTGGAGATTACACTCGAAGAAACTTCTTGAAGATATGGGTATATTGTCCCATAAGTAAGAATCAATAAATGGGCGCTGTCCCTATTGAAATTGAAACGAGCGAGAAAAAGGCTAAGAAATGACTAAATCTGAATTATCCAGACTCATAAAATACGGAGAAAG
>Ga0315549_1002315_pt1 | contig 18300 bp, 11 predicted proteins | sample SalMarSW160200MG_FD_203101 | JGI IMG/M metagenome (GOLD analysis project Ga0315549, IMG submission 203101) | Salt marsh sediment microbial communities from the Plum Island Ecosystem LTER, Massachusetts, United States - Salt Marsh Sediment SW1601-200 ... | reverse complement strand
ACGCCATACCAACTTGGGCCTCGTTCACATCACGGCGCAAACGTTCAAGATAAGCATTCTCATTATAAAAGCTGGCAAACACCTTCCGTATCGCCCTGAACACTCCCCGCTCGTTTGATTTATTAGGGTCACAAATGCAGGGGCCGCTATCATCGCCGTCCAAATCATCGGCAAGACACCCGCTGTAGCTGTCATAAAGACCGGCCCCGGTAAATGTTTCACTATCTTCCATATTGGTCGAGCTTCTGAAGCGTATATTGCTGTTCGGGTCGAACCCGTAATTCGGGTCCTGCAGTACTGCGATTACTGCACCCATCAGCTGCGGGCTGAAACTCGTAATGGAAGCGTTCGTGATAATATTGCGAACGGCGGCAAGATCGGCCGATAACGCCGCAAGGTTTGACGGAGGATATGTGTAGCCTGCCAATCGGTTGTCAATTTCTTCTCGAAGTGTACTGCCGGTAATGCCTACCGAAATCATAAACTTGGTCGGCTCGCTCAGGTCGTCCGTCAGATACATACCTCCTAAATCAATCGGTGTCGGTTCTGAGTTATATATCTCTATCCAGTCGTCATACTCGCCATATTCGTCTGCAATTATGGAATCATTGTCAGCCATAAACTCGTTGATAAATAATCCCGCTCCAGTAATACCGGTGCCGCCGGGGTTCGGAACATTCGGGCTGATATCGCCGCCGGAAAAGAAAGACCAGCTATCGTTGCCGTCAGGCGTTCGACCATAGGAAACATCTGTTGTCTGACTTGCGAAACTAAAGCCATCTATCATACTCCCGTTGACATCGAAAAGACCTATATCTTCACCGCTTTTGCCCAGCTTGAAACTTGTGTGTATTGCTCCCTGGTCCAGGTCATCATCAGCCCAGAAGAGCACGTATCCGTTTGGGGCGATGATAACACTGTCACTGGGAACAAGCGGCTGGTCCAAAAAATCATTCCAGAGGTCAAATGATAATGCCACAGCATTCGGACAATTGTCCGGTATCGACGTCCTGAGTATGCCGTAATTGGATGCCTTGCCGCCGAAATGATTAATGTCCACCGGCAGCAGATTGTTCGTATCAGCGCCATAGCTCCCATAAGCTTCCATCGGAGATATTTCTAATGGTGTCACTGATTTTAAAGCAAATAGTTCGTCGACTTCCTCAGGTGTGAAGGTGGCTATTGCATCTTTAAGTTGAACGTTACACGACCCGCCTGTTTGAAAAACACATAGTAAGGTCAAATCATTGACTAACTGCCAGACCTCACTTATGTCCGATTCTACCGTCAGATACACAAATGGAATGCCATAAGTCTTTGAAAGAATCGCCACGTGAGAATTCTGTGTCGATGGCGCTAACGTAATAATCCCTGCTACAAAAGGAACTTCAGCCGGAACGCCGTCCGTCAAGAGAATATCTTCAGGTAAAAGTTCACCGTTCATATACGCGTTTTGAATTTGGTCGCCCGGGAAATATTTCAAATCGCCTATCGCCCACCCCTCGGAATAACATATATTGCCCTCCATCCATTGGGCTGCCGAACCGATTGGAATCCCCTGGGATTCGAACCACGCCTGGTTCTCTTCGGCTACCTGCAGTTGTTCATAAGATGGAAAGTAATATGCTATAACACATGGGTCGGCTATAACTCTGTTTTTAACCGCCGTGAACATAGCAGCTATCTCTTCCTTCGTATAAGGGTCATAACGGACAAACTGAATCCCGTATTCTGCAAACTCAGGCACAGGCGGCTCTCCCTCCATAGGCGGAAAGATAACAGCCCCGAGTGATGCCAGCTGATTCGAATCGTAAATCGCAACATCATAATACTCCGAAACGCTAATCCCGATGAACGGCTCGAGCCACTCCGTCGCGAATTGATAATGAAATGGATAAAGCTTGCTATTCTGAAAATAAACCGTGCACGGGTCATCCAGCTTTATCGTGAACTTCACCCACCTTGGTTCGCTTTCAAAGATTACATTAGAAGTCAGAGGGTCATCGGGAAATACAATATAGTCCCTCCACACCTCGGTCAGTTCCAGTCTTACAGCCACGATGACCGGGCTATTCTGAGCATCAGGGTCTGAAATTATCAGGTTGCAGTCATATATTCCATCCTCAAGACCGTTTACATCCACAGTGAGTGTCACTAAATCCATCTCGCCCGTCGAACTGCCGCTGTTCGGCTCAACCGTAAGCCAGTTACAATCAAAGGCTATTTCCCACTCGAGAGTACCTCCTCCAATGTTGTCGATGAAAAGCATCTGGTTGGCCGGATTAGTCCCGCCTTCATTGGCATCAAATGTGAACTCTAATGAACTGACTCCAATCAGAGGACCAATAACAGTCAAACTGACAGGAATTATATAGGGGCTGTTCGTTGCACATGGGTCTGTAATTGTTAGATTGCAGTCATATATGCCAGCCGTTAGTCCTGAAATATCTACAGTCAACGTAACTTCATTAACTTCACCTGTAGAACTGCCGCTGGTCGGATTTGCATTCAACCAGGAGCAATCCTCGGTGATAAACCAGTTGAGAACATTGCCTGCGCCGTTTCTGATAGATAAAATCTGACTAGCCGGGTTTGTTCCGCTTTCATAAGCGGAAAAATCAAAAGAATTCGGGAAACACTCAATTGAAGGGGAGTTTAAGTCGAGAGTTACTATTACTGGATATGGACTGTTTAACGCGCATGGATCAGTAATGTTTACCTCGCACTCATAATAACCCCATGGCAACTCTGAAATATCTAAGCTCACTGTGACTACATTGACATCACCGGTTGAGCTTCCGCTATTTGGTTCTACAGTCATCCAGTCGCACGCATACGCGATTTCCCAGTTAATTTCGTCCGCTGTACCGCTCCATATATTTAGTGTCTGGTCATCCGGATTCGCCCCTTCGAAGTCTGCTGAAAATTCAAGCACCTGGGGTGAAACAGCGATGAACGGCCCTGTTATACCATTTGCCTCATACGCTCCCATATCAACTATGAGGTCCATAATGCGTGGATTTCCATCCGCATCCGTAACTATTGTTGGTGGAATCGCTAAGTTATCACCGGCGTCTTTGCAGGGAGACCCAGCCGATAAACGAATATTATCATCTACCGTTCCTGGCATACCGTCCGGCCCGTTGGCATCTATAAACAAAGGGTTATCGCCGATGTTGCCAACCCCGCCCAAACTGCCCGTCCAGCCCTGGACACAGCAATAGTTGATATTTCCTCCGCTAATTTGTGAAGATTGCTCTGTCCCATCCCGGTCGTGGTTGCCCCAAAAAATACAGTTAGTAAGTTTTGGACTGCCGCCGGTTATCCCTGCTCTCACTTCCGCTATATTACTAATGAATGTGCAGTTAATCAGTTTCGGGTGAGTTCCTGAGTAGTTATACATTCCTCCGCCGGAACTATCTGTAGAGTTACTGTTGAAAATACAATTGATTATTTCCGGATTGCTGCTGCCCGCGTTAAAAATACCTCCCCCGGAATTAGTGGATGTACAATCTCGGAACACGCAACTAACCAGCCTTGGGCTGCTTTGATAGTTATACATACCCCCGCCGATGTAAGATGATTTATTATCGACAAAATCGCAGTTATTAAGTGTAACATTACTTGAACTGCGATTGTACATTCCACCTCCGAAGGTATCTGCAAGATTTTTTCTGAATAAGCATTTGGTCACTGCGGCACAACCGGAGTTGTTGTACATACCTCCGCCACGATTGCTCGTAGAAGAACCGTCGGCGTTGCCCGCGGTTATGATAAAACCATCCATTACCGCACTCGAATCTGTATAATTTCCGGTCACTACATGATAGCTGTTTTCCCCATTATTTGTAAAACCAGGTCCGTCATTCCCATTCAAATCTCCGCTGAGAATGCTCTCATACACCGCAATGTCACGCGCGTTTGGGTCAGCAGCACCATATCCCGCGTAGCCGCCCTGAAGGGATACGCCGTTTACAAGCTGAAACGTTGCATTTCTGTTTCCCGAGCCTGCCGGGATTGCGTTGTTTACATCAGGTGTGTAAATCCCCTGTGCTACTTTTATCGTATCACCTGCAGTTGCTACAGACAATGCGTCCTGCAAATAATTGTAAGCGTTCTGCCAGCTCGTCCCGTCCTGAGCACCGGGAGCATCAGTATCTATATATAATATGTCCCCCGTGCAATGCGCCACACAAAATGCGCAAGACATTATCCCTAAAATAATGACATGTTTGTAATATGCTCCTTCCATAATTCCGCGCTCCATAACCCTAAGATATTCCCCGGTTAGTATTTTACCACACTGTATGTCTAATGTTAAAAAAATATACCTGCCAAGACCCAAATTAATTCCATCTCGTTCGATACAGCCGCCACAGAAATGGAAAAGACAAAAAGGATGGCAGCGAAGGAGGGCCAGGAAAGAGCCTTCTCATAATTCCGCCTCCTCTATCACTCATTTTTCTTGCCTCGCAATAAAACTGCATATTTAGTTTACTCCAGATAATATGAAAAGTCAAGGGAGAAAATGTCGCCTATCGCCGGCGTCTGATGTGATTGATGTCGTTGCCGGTTCCGCAGGATCTTTATGTCTTTAAGTATCTCAGGGACAAGTTGTTATTCTGCAGGCCACCAGTTCCTGATACAACCCGAAACGCCCGGATTGTTGCACAGCAGCCAGTCAACAGCGAAGTCGCCGAAATCCTCCAAATCAACGTCACCATCGACCGGAACAAAGTCAGCGCCTTGGCAGTCGTCCGACGTTTCGCAATCATCATCGAGCCAGTACTCGACGATTATATCGAGGTCATCCAGGTCCACGTAACAATCGTCGGTCAGGTCTGATACGAGACCGTCACCGCCGGCCTGGACTTCCGGGCAGTCCTGATAGATATCCGGCGTGGCTGATACCTCATCCGAATAGCCGGAACTATTGTTGCTGGTATCTATCGCCGTTACGACGTAGTAGTAAGGCGTGAAATTATTGACGTCGTTATCGACATAATTCGAATCGTTCAAAAGCGAGGTATTTATCTTGTCGTAGCCGCCGCTTGAGTACTCCGAACGGTATACGTTATAACCAGCTAAATCGGTTTCGTTGTTATTGTTCCAGTCAAGACTGACCATATTATTGTCCGCCGTCGCAACAAGACCGTTCGGCGCCGCAGGTGGGTCTGTGTCACCGCTTCCGGTAACCGCTGTTTCAAGGTAGTTGATGTTCATGAACTCCGAAGATGTGGTTTCATACACAGCCCAGATTATTTTCCCATCCGCATCGTCGATGTATGTGCTGAAGTCCGAAGTAATGGAGCGGGTCATCGTGGTGTCCACGCCGGGCTCGATAATCATCTCAGAGCCGACCTGTACCCAGGAATTATTCTGCGTCCAGTCGGCGCCTGCTTTCATAACATATATTTTGTGAGTCGTGGCACCGGATTCACTTGTATTGCTTGTATTTCCGTTAAAGGTCAGGTCAATCCGGTTGATGTCAGACGGTGTCTCGTCGATCTTCATTTCGACCCAAAGGAAAATCTCGTCAAGGAAGCCAGCGTCGGCGGTAGACCATTCGGCGGTATTGTTGGCGGAAATATCGACGTACTGCTTGTCGGTGGCTTCAGTCTTTGAATTCATATTGTCTGAGCTGCCTCCGAACGGGAATGTATCTACATCGCAGGAAAAGGCGTTGTACTCAATGTTAGAGGCGGTTATGCCTGAAAAATTATAAATGGTTGTGGGATTTTTGCTCGGCCTGGCGGGGACCTCAGTTGAATATCCGGACTCGTTCGAGTATATATCTACTGCTGTGACTACATAGTAATAGATAGTCTCGTTCATGACGGTGTTATCGATGTAATTCGAGTCACTCAAGAGTGACTCGTTGACCTTTACATAGCCGCTGCCGCTAGTCTGTGAACGATATACGTTGTAACCGTTTACATCTTCTTCGATATTATCATTCCAGTCCAAAGACACCGTTGAATTACCGGCCGTTGATACCAGGCCGGTCGGAGGCGTAGGAGGCGTCGTGGCAAAGTCTTCGTTCGAGTATTCGGACTCTCTTGAGAATATGTCTATCGCAGTGACAACATAGTAGTAGGTTATGCCGCCTACTATAACAGTGTCGTCGGTATAATTTGAATTACTTACGACCGAGCCATTTATCTTGATGTAGCCGCTGCCGCTGGTCTGTGAACGATATATATTGTAGCCGGCAAGGGTGGATTCGTTGTTGTCATTCCAGTCGAGCAAGATGTTTTCGCTTACTGTCGTCGCCTCCAGGCTGTTCGGTGCGGCCGGCCGCGGTGACAACTCGATGGTGAATTCGTTGGGGCCACCGGGAATAATGTCAATAGTTGCAAGAGCCATGAGGTCTGCTCCCTGGGACGTAAGTGCGATTTGGTATTTTCCGTAAAAGCCTCTGAAATCTGCGTTTCCGTTACTATCAGTGAATGATGAATCATTTGTTGTCCATTCATCCATCAGGGTTTCGTATCGAACTCCGGCGGCATTAAGAACACCCGTAGTTGAATTTACAATCCCCTGCCAACGCCACGAGCCTTGATCGAATCCCCACATTATTATTCCTTTTACGTCAGGATGGCTAAAGCATATACGGTAGAAGTTCTCAAGGTCGTCAGCAACCTGAGTTGCGTTTGTCGCATCGGTATCAAATTCAGTAGCTACTATAGGCAGGCCGAGCACAGCCAGTTCCTGAAGAACGTTGTTGTAATAATTCTCAGGCTGAAATGGTGAATCAAGGTGGGCCTGAATGCCAAGTCCTTCAACCGGCGCCCCCAGTGTGATAAGGCTATTGGCGCGACTTACATACGGATAACCATCATAGCCCCCGAACGAATTGCCATAAAACTCATTCATCATCATTAAACAATTCGTATCAATGGAATCGGCCAACGTAAACATATGTGCTCTTCCCGCCTCACCCAGACAATCAAACATATTACCGGAAAGCATTTCGTTATTGATGTCCCACTGGACAATTTGGCCTGCGTAACGGCCGACTACGCTGTTAAAACGCTCATCGATTTCTTCCAGCATTTCGCTTGGCGTTGGATATGTTTCACAATCCAGAGACGATACCCAGCTCGGTGTCTGAGCACCGGTCTCCCAAACAACAGTATGGCCCCGCATAATAATTCCGTTGCTCGCACACCAGTTTGCTATGTAGTCTGCCCGATAGTAGTTTTCATTGTCTCGTGATGATTCGTTGGAGCTCCATTTCATCTCATTTTCACACACCGCCCACTCGAAATGGTCAAGGATGAAATCCCGGTAAATAGCGTTGTCTAACAGACGCGAATAATCAATGCATGTGCCAAAGGCAAAGTGGTGCTTAATCTGGCTGACTTGTACGTTTACATCCGCTATCGGCGGCTTGGAGCCGTAGGGTGAGACAGCGGTGATTCGGAAGTTACCCTTACGGTACAGCTCTATCCTTTCATTGGCTTGGTCTCTCCAGTCGTAAGGGCTGCTTGCTATCATAAAACTCCAGACGGCACCCTTCCATGTAGTATTGGAGTCATTGACCTCATCGATTCGCCAGTAATAGGTTTTGTAAAATTCAAGAGCGCAGGGGTCATAGCTGTTGACATCAAAGTTGCCCATGTAAAAATTGGCATCAGCAGTATTAGCATCTTTCACACCGTCAAAGTCTGCGCCAAAGTACACATTGTGCGAGAGAGCGCCTTCTCCGGGCGTCCAGCCAAGGGTTATATTAGGGTCCAGAGTTACAATTACATCTCCATCGGCAGGGTTGGGATTTTTTGCTCTGAATGGGCAATATTCCGCGACCCTGCGAACATCATTAAAAGCCGGCTCACCGGGTCGGTCATACAATCTGACAAATCCGTGATATCTGTCATCCGGCACATAATGTTTTACCCAGGCTGTGGCATATCCGGAATCGTCTTCAGCCAAAACGCGAAGACCACTTGTGGAAGTCGACCGCCAAGACTGCCAGGTTTGGGTCAGCCCCCAATTTGCTCCCTCACTGGTAAAAGTCACCTGGTCTTCGCTGTCCCACAACCCGCTGTCGGCATAAAAACCCAATATGTAGTATGACCCGTCGGAGTACCACTCGGTCCGGCTGCCGTCTGAATGTCCCTGATAGTACATGGGAATGTCTGCGTACCATACAATCTTGCCGCCTGCATTAAGGTATTGCCTAAGAGTGCAAGAGGATGACATTGATTCTGCCACGGTATCCGGTGCAATGTCTTTGCAGAACACAACAACGCTCGGCTTGCCGTCGGCTATACGAGCATCCATCCAGGTTTTTAGCTGGTCGGCGTCGAGAATCTCGTAGCCGGCTGACTCAAATGAGTTTCGCAAGGCCCCAGAAGTCCAGCCTGTTGGATATCGTATGTCCCAGTAGGCAGCACGGAGCCATTCAAAATCTTCCGGATTGACTGTATCAGCGTATGAAGCTGAGGTGATTGCAAGTGCCGTTAATCCAGCCGTCAGCACAAAAAAGATATGCTTTTTCATCTTCATAATCTCCTCGAACTTCGTTCAAATTCGATACGACAACCGTAAAAAGAAAAGTTGAAGTGTGCGATTCCATTTTAAACCTCCCGCGTTCTCTCCATACTTCCTGCCTCGCACAAAATTACATGCTCAATCTACTCCAGATAATATAAAAAGTCAAGAAGAAAAATGTCACTGATACTCGACGCCCCGGACCACACTGAATTGATAGTAGTGTCAGTCAATTATTTCGAGCACTTCCATTTTGGCGTAATGCTGCCCGTCATAACATCGAAAGATGTAAACTTTTCCGGCCTGGAGGGTATGAGATTGATGATTGTTATCGAAATCAGGCACTTCATTGACATCAGCAAAATTGCTGTCTGTTTCAAAGATAGCCGGACCATTGCCGCTTCTTGTATCAAAGTTTCTCATCGTGAGAGTATCTTTTGTTTGATATACAAGAAAATCACTTTCACCGCAAACCTGGGCAAAACCCTCGGCAAAACTCACCCTGTCTAATTCATCGTCCTGTAGTACAGCCGTTCCGGTAACTATATCATTATTGTCAAAGACTTTTGAGCCGTCCGGCTGATAAGCCCACCGCACTTTTGCTTTCCTTATACGATATCCATTTAATTGGCATGAAGCAGTTTGGCCCCTGGCGGTATTTACACTTGTGTATAGACCGTGATAACCGGATTTTTGTGCACTTACACTGACTTCACCCGAACGGAGACCGGTCAAAGTGAATGCTCCATTTTCATCTGTTGTTACGGAAGCGTCTCCTGCTGAAACACTTATATCGCCGGGTTCGGCGTCATCTTCGAGATGGACAGTCCCTTTTACGGTGCAGGAACTTTCAGGCGATACACGTTCCAGGACAATATCATCCCATACTGTTACGATTCCCTTTTCAAATACGACCGGACGACGGAATTCATGGTAGTCGGAATGAATTACCCGGAGTTCGGCCGGCTGGCCGGCACGTTCGAACTTCATTTCTGTTTGCCCCTCGGAAACGTTATCCGGCCTGTAACCGCCGCGTCCCCTTCCGGTCCAGTGAAATTCGGTCCTTGCCCTGTCTAATAAACCCTGCTCCGAATGGACACGATAAATAAGGGCCCCCTCGTTTTCATGTTCCTGAGAATTTTTCAGCTCGTCTCTCGTTTTTTTGGCGAGGGCCAAAAGCTCTTCGTCCCAAGTATCGTTTCGCAACGATGCCTTTATTGCGGTGCTTCCCTTCCATTCGAAGTGTACTTCCTTCAGAGCAACGCAAACATATTCATCGGTGGCCTTTTCTTTCATTCGAACGATAATCTCATCAACGACGGCAGGGTCGTTGAAATAGAAATAACCCTTAATTTCATCTGTAGCGCCGTCATATTTGTTATATATCGGCGATTTGCTCCGGTGATGACCGGGTGTGACAGTTCCATTTGTCCGAGGCTTTGCAAATAACCAGACTGATTCATAATCGCCCATATCGTATCTGAAAGTGACATAGACCTTCTCGCCTGCCCGGAGAATCGCAGGTGATTCAGGTTCGGTCGAGATGATTTTCAGATTACAATTACCTTTTTGTGTTACAATAATGCTCTTTTTGCCACAGTCGCCGTAAAACAGTAGCAGTGCTAACAGCAAGATGATTAACAAACAGGTAATTTTTTTAGCTGATGTAATTTTCCCCATATTTATCTCCTGAAAAACGCCTGTTTATCGTACATAATATCTTTGTTTTTTCAAGATATTATTTTCAAATGACAGCCGCCCCTGCTAAAGCTGCAACGGGAGGCAGGTTTCGGAGCTAAACAAATGGCTTTACAGGTTAAGTTTTGTCATCTACGATAAGAACGATAATTGAAGGAGCAGTTTTGTGAACTTATCTTTGGCGGTGGTTTTTTTAGTTGTCGGCCTGGTGCTTTTGTGGAAGGCGGCAGACTTTCTCGTTTCGGGGGCGGTCAGTTTTGCAAATCGATTGGGTATCAGTCCGCTTGTCATCGGCCTGACTATAGTAGCTATGGGGACAAGCGCACCGGAAGTAGCGGCAAGCATAGCAGCAGCAATCAGAAAAACGGGCGATATAGCAATCGGCAATGTTTACGGCTCAAACATTGCAAACCTTGCGCTGGTCGGCGGGCTGTGTGCGCTGATTCGGCCTATCTCGGTTCGACCTGGTGTACTCAAGAGAGAAATGCCGGTAATGGTTCTGGTTGCACTGCTGTTGTATCCGGCGCTATATAACCTTGTCATATCGCGATTGGAAGGAGTTGTGTTCTTAGTGATGTTTGCGGCTATGATAGCTCTGACGATACTGCAGTCCAAGAGGCAAATAGAAAAGAAACCCGAAATTGAAACGGAACTTCATGACGAGATACAAACAGTACAGAAGGTCAAACCCAAGGCGCTCTGGGTTAGCCTTGTTCTGATAGCAGGCGGCCTGGCGGGACTGGCTGTCGGCGCTGAAATTACACTGCGCGGCGCGATTGTAATCGGCCGAAAAGCGGGATTAAGTGAGGCGGTAATAGGACTGACAATAGTCGCAGTAGGGACAAGCCTACCGGAACTGGCGACGTGCTTAGTCGCGTCATTCAAAAAGCAGGATGATATTTCGATAGGCAACCTTGTGGGGTCGAATATTTTCAATACGTTATTAGTTACAGGAACGGCAGGAGTGGTATCTCCCCTGGCAATTACCCCAAGATTGGCCGGGACAGATTACTGGATTATGGTATCGGTAAGCGCCGTGTTTATGGTGATGGCGATTATCGGCAGGAAGATAAGCAGGATAGACGGCGCGATTTTGTTCTGCGTGTACGTCGGGTATATCGTATATTTGTTCGCGTTCACGGCCGGTGTGTAATTCGTACTACGTATCGCGTACTGCGAACCGCGTATAATGATTTAGAATGTCATTGAGTCGGTGTAGATGTTCATAAATTCCGGTTCGTGTGCGATTTCGACATATTGAATCCTTCGGGCAAGGTGACCGGCCAGTTCGCGGGCGGTACGGTTCAGCAGAATCATCCTTGCACCGGAGCTTGCGGCGTTTCCGACGAAATGTATTCTTTCTTCAGGGACATCGGGGAGCAGGCCGATGCGAAGCGCGCTAGAGCGTCTGATATAATTACCGAAGGCCCCCGCCAATAATATCTGTTGAATGTCATCTTCTTTCAGATTCAGTTTCTTGAGCAATAATCGGATGCCGGCTGCGATTGCGGCCTTGGCAAGCTGGACTTCGCGGACGTCCTGCTGAGTCAGAACAACTGCGGGCGTATCGTCTTGTGCAAAGGCAATAACGAAAGCAGGCTGGTCGTTCCTTATAATAATCCTTCGGGCAAGGGCAGAAGGTATTTTGGTTTTTGCGGAAGCTGGCTTAATTATTCGGCCTGTCGAATCGAGAACACCCAAATCGAGCATAACGGCTACGGCGTCAACCAGGCCGCTGCCGCAAATTGAGCAAGGCGGGTTGTCGCCGATTACATCAACGTCAATATCATCTTCGTTAGTATATACAGCCTCGATGGCGCCATTCACGGCGCGGCTTCCCTGGCTGATACGTGCTCCTTCGAGTGCCGGGCCTGCGGCGCAGCTTGCAGCGTAGAGCCTGTTTTTGTCGCCGCAGACGAGCTCGCCGTTGGTTCCTATATCGACCAGAAGGGTCAACTGCTCTGCAAGATTGATGTCAACTGCAAGAGCGGCAGCAACAATATCAGAACCGACGAAACCCGCGATGTTTTCGACGGTGTGGATATTCGTCTGCGGGTTGATTTTTATATTGAGGTCTTTTGCAGGCACATCGTGGGCGCCGAGAGAATATGCCCTGTACGGGGCCTGGCCGAGCTGTGCGACCGGCAGGTGCAGGAGGATATGGGTCATTGTAGTGTTGCCGACAACGGCCATTTCACAAATACAATCAGAATCAATTTCGGTTTTTTTACACAGCCTAACAATCAGGTTATTGATACATTCGACAATCAGCCTTTGCAGCTCGGTTAAATGTTCGTCGGTCTGAGCGAATGTGATTCTGCTCACCACGTCGTCGCCGTGAATGGATTGCGGATTGAAGTCCGCTTCGGCGGCGATGAGCTTTCCGTCGGCCAGGTCAATCAGTTTTGCAACAACAGTAGTTGTTCCAATATCAACAGCCAGGCCGAAGATTGCTTCTGCGGCGTCGGCAGGTTTTACAAATGTCGATTCAATTTCCCTGTCGATTCCGTGTTCGAGGATTTTCTGCTCGAAGAGGCGCGATTCAGCAGGGACGGTAACGATAAGGTCGCTGTCGATATTATATTGGCAGGCGAGGACCTGTTTGTCGCCGGGCTGAATAAGAACTGCGCACTTGCGGCACGTGCCCCTGCCGCCGCAGGAGGAATTCAGTATGATACCGGCTTTGTAGGCAGCATCGAGGAGCGTGGAGCCGGCGTGAATTGAGATTCGTTTGCCGTCCGGCTGAAAGGTTATTGTAAAATGGCTCATGAGGTCTGCGATTCTGAACCCAGAAAATAAAATAATCGGGTCAAGTAACCCCCTGCAGTGCAGGGGGCTAACAAATAACCTGCTTAACAGAAACTTCCACTAACCTGCTTTATGCCGTACTTTCCAGCGTGCACGTCTTTTTTTGCTTCCGACTTTGCGTCTTCTTCTGGGTTTCGCCATTTAATACTCCTGATTATCGTACTGCGTACCGCGTATTGCGTACTGCGTAAGAAAAAATTCTTCAAATTTCTGCAAAGTATGGTATTATAATAGTTAGTGAGCAAAGTTCAAGTTAAGATTTCATCCGCAAATGCGGGGTCAGGGGCGGTTTATGATACAGTGTAAAGACTGCGAATTATGCGAGTTCGGCGAGAACGGCCAGCGGGTATTCAAGTGTGACCCGTTCTCGAATATCAAGGAGCCGGAATGTATAGCCAAGTGGCAGCTAATCCGGCTCGATATGTTAGTGGCAAGCTACCAGGGGATGCTGAAGTGGTACGACAAGATGGGACCACTGCAGGACAAGCTGTTTAAGTATATGGAGCGGGAGGTCGATTCGATAGACGAATCTGAACAGTGGAAACTGGACGAAGAGAACGAGCAGCAGGAACACGACGAGGGGCTTTAACGTGGTGGCCGGTTATTCCGGGGCATTATCTTCGAATTTGTAGCCGCAAGTGTCGGGTGTGATGAATTCGGATTCGGTCCTGGGGTACTTGCGGCAGTTCAGGGGGCGAATAAAATAAATTTTGCAGATAGCCCGATTTTGCTCATCAAAGGCCAGCCAGGGACATACATTAGGCAGCTTGCAGCAGGCCCCGCAGCGGACGCATCGGCCTTGCCGATTTTTTGCGACGGGCAGTATGCTGGTCAGGGTGCGCCTGAACTTTGCAGACCAGGTGTTGCGGTTCGATTTTTTTGTATTTTTATCGGCTGTCATAGCAAGATTGCACAGTAGCAGTTTTTTGCTATTATTGCAATAAATCGGGTTAAAACCACGTTTTATATTACGATGCGTACATGGAAACAGCTAACCGTAGAGACTTAGAGGCAATAATAGCCGGCTGTAAGCGCGGAGATTCCGAGAGTTTTTCACGGCTGGTAGATGCTTACAGCGCAAGGCTTTACGGTTTTTTCCACAGGTTAAGCAATGATAAGACGACAAGTGAGGATTTGCTCAGTGAGCTCTTTGTTAAGTTAGTGGAGAAAATCAGGCACTACCGCGGGGGGCACTTCGAGGCGTGGCTTTTTACGGTAGCAAACAATCTCTGGCGCGACAGTCTCAGGGCCAGGCAGAGAAGCGACAAGGCCCTGGAAGGACGAAAAGCCCAGCTCGAACTCGATGCCAAAAAGAAGAGATTCAGCGGGCTCGAAACCGATATGATTGACAGGTTAGGCAGAGAGCTTGAGAATATCGAGCAGGACAGTCGTGAACTGATAATACTGAGGTACTATTCGCAAATGAGCTTCAAGGAGATAGCCGAGACGCAGGGTATGCCGATAGGTACGGTCCTGTCGAAGGTCCACAGGGGCCTTGCCAAGCTGAGAGAATTAATGGAACAGTATAGTCATGAACAATAAAAACGAAAATCTGAAAGAGCTTTTAAATAAGTTCTTCTCGGAAGCAGAGGCTGCCCGGGCGGAGGAAGATATTCTGCGCGGCGAGCAGATAATCGCCGACAATCCCGCGCCTCAGCCCGATGCCCGGGTTATAAGCAATATCAAGGCACGTGTTAGAAGTGAACTGGCAAAGCGAGAAAAAAGAGGGGTCTTTACATATTTGCGCGCAACTATGACAGCGGCTGCAGCGGTATTGATAATCGGCGTGATATTGTTTATGATTCATCCGGCCGAAGAGCGAAGTCTGCCGACCGTTGCGGAAGGGACAATTCCGCAGGGAATCTGGGAAAGCGAAGACCTGATGGACGACGACGTGGAACTGGCGATGCTGGCGGCGAATATCGATGCGGTCGAAGAGGAGGTGCTGGCATTGCGGTTCGGCGACGGAAGCGATGAGATGATAAACCTCGATGAGGTCGAGATTGAAGTTTTGGAAATCAGCGAGGATTTTTGGAAAGGATAAAGATATGAGGTCAGGGAAATGGCTTACTGTAATTTTCGTTTTATGCGCATTCGCATGGCCTGCGCTGAGCGAACAGCCGGGCGAAGTTCAGGATGAAACCGCAGGCCAGGAAGTTAACAGACCCATTCCGTGGTCGGAGCCCGATTTTTGCAGTCCTGAGCATGTAAAGCGAATACTCGAGAAGGTACGTAAGTTCGACCCTCAGGCCGCTGACAGACTTCAAAAACTCTACGATGAAGACATCGAGGCGTATAAGGAGGAATCAAGAGATTATATGCGTGCTCACTGGCGGGAAATCTTTCCCAACTGGAGGCCACCGGGACAACAAGACGACCAAGGCCCCGGGCATTTCGACGGCCGCAGGTGGCGAGACCGGATGAAGGAGATGCAGAAGAAGCACGAGGAATATCTCAAATGGCTGGAAGAAAATTATCCGGCCGAAGCCAACGAGCTCGAGCAGGTACAGCAGGAAAATCCGGGTCTATATATAAAACGAGTGATGCAGAGCGGCAGGAAGTACGGCCCTGTCGCCGCGGCGGCGAAGAACAACCCGGCGCTGGCCGAAGTGCTCAAGCAGGACATCGAGCTCAAAGACCAGCGCGACCAGATAGTGATGAAGCTGCAATCGGCAGGACCGGATGAAAAAGATGCGCTTGCGGCACAATTAAAAGATGTGATTTCAAAGAGGTTCGACCTGATAATAAAACGCAGGCAGCTTCAGCAGCAGGAGCTTCTCGAAAGGCTCGAAGATTTGAAGAAGCAGGTCAAGGATAGCGAAAAAGAGGTTGAGCAGTGGAAGGCGTCGAAGGACAAGGAAGTCGAGGCAAGGGTAAAAGAGCTGCTTAGCCAGACCGAGCAGTTCCACTGGGACTGAGGCCGTCGCTCGTGACTCGGCCCTTCCGTCTTCGCTATCCTGCTTCGTCGGAACTGCCCAGGATAAAAAGCTACGCCGGACAGGCGTCGCTCGTAGGCGGTGAAGCATAACCTTTAAAGATGAAATGACCCTGCGTGAGAGTGCGGGGTTATTTTTTCATTTCCTGATGGAGTTGTGTGGCTCTTTTGAGGATTTGCTTTTCTTTATGTGACAGGCTGCTGACTCCATGCCTGTAAACCTTTTCAAGAATTTTGTCAACCTGAGCGGCAAGCTGCTGCTGGTCCTGGATATTCTTCTGCCAGGGGCTTGTTCGGCTCTTTAGATTGTGGCGGACGGAGATATGCGGCCAGGCTGCATAAAGTGCGCCGGTAGCCATACCGGCCAGGTGGGCGGCCTGACCTCCCGCGTTGTAACCTTTGAACAGGATTGTCAGGGCATAAAATGCCGCAAAGCCGACCGCGGCGAAGCGAATCGATATGGGGATGAATATCGGGAAGATAATCATCTTTATTCGCGGAAACAGCACCGCACAGGCGCCGATGATACCGAGAATTGAGCCCGAAGCGCCGACCATCGGTAAAGCGGGAAGGAAACCTATAGAAGCAAGAAGTAAATAAAACACACCCCCCACCACGCCGCAGGCAAGGTAAAAGATTAAAAATTTTCGAGAACCCAGATGTGGCTCGAGAAGCCTGCCAAACATATAGAGGACGAACATATTAAAGAAGATGTGCCAGATGCCGCCAGGGTCGTGGAGAAACTGATAAGTAACCAACCGCCAGAGCTGCAACGCCCGCTCCGGCGAAGAGGGGTCAAGCTGGAACCACTGGTAAACGAAGACCCCGACAGGCCTGAAAAGGATAGAGACAAGAAAAACAGCAATGTTGATTATCATAAGGCGAACAACCATCGAGGTCGCTTTCGGCATGCCAATGCGCTGGTAGCGGTCGTATGACGGCTGGTAGTTCTCCCGCGTGTATTCCCTGTCGTATAAGCCCACGTTAAAAGCTCAAAAATCAAGAATAAAAAAGTTAAAAGTGCGGATTTCAGGAATCCATCTAATAATATCGGATAATCAGGCCGGATGTTCAAGGTGAAAATGAAAACTCAAAAATTAGCGGACTATCAGGTGGTTTGCGGCGGCTGTGGCGCGGGCATCGGTTGTGTTTTACGGTCGTAGGCGGTGTAGGCGGCCAATTGGAGCAGGCCGATTATGACAAGGCCGATTCCGATGTACTGTGAAATAGTCAGGGGGACGCCTTTAATCTCAAAAGGATTGTCGCCTCGGAGGAACTCGATGCCGAAGCGAGTTGTACCATATAATATGAACATCAGGGCGAAGGTACAGCCCGAGGCGGTCAGAAATGCCCTTTTACCCGCCTTGCGGGCGCTCCGTGAGCGCCTCCAGAACAGAAACAGCAGCAGGCAGATAACAGCGGCATTGGCGGACGAATAAAGCTCCGTCGGATGAACGGGCAGGCAGCGATACAGGCCTTTTGTCACGGCCTGTTGCTGCTCGGCGGTAAGTAAGTCGAAGGGCTTTAATACAGGCTGATAAAGACCGTCGTAAGGTGCGTATTTAAAATACTCTTTGGGCAGCTCGAGCAGCGGTTCAGTGCGGTTGCGGGCGGGGTCTGCAAAAACCTGGCTGGTGTATGCGTCGGAGCCATAGGGGAAACGGCACCATTGCAACCAGGCTAAATCAGTTGGTTTTCCGAAACAGCAGCCGTTGCAGAAACACCCGATACGACCGATTGCGAGGGCGGCCATCAGGCCGATAGCAAGGATGTCGAGATACTGGCGGATGGGCAGCTTGTGATAGACCAGATATAAAACGATTACGGTTACGGCAAGGATGACTCCACCAAGTAATTCGAGGCCGCCCTGCCAGATTGCGAATATCGAGAGCAGGTCATCCTGAAATTTATCCCAATAATGTACAACGTAAAACAGGCGCGCCCCGCCGACGCCTGCGATGAGGGAATAGAGAGCAGCGTTGGTGATGAGCTGCGGGTCTGGGGTGATTTTTCGGCTGAGCCGGCGAATAACCCAGACGGCGGTCATAAAGCCGATGACCATCATCAGGCCGTATGTCTTGACTGTAAGCTCAGTAAACGGTATTCGAAACAGCTCTGGATGCATATTAATCGTACTGTGTATTGTGTTCTGTGTATTGCGTCTGGAGATTGCCTGGCTGCGCCCGCAGAGACTATCCTTCATCATCCGATTATATTATTCTTATCGTCCAGAACGATTACTTTTACTTTATGTTTTTTTGCTTCCTCGGGGGTGCAATATGCGAAGTTGAGTACGATGATGCGGTCGCCGGGATTGATAAGGCGTGCAGCGGCGCCGAGGATAACGATTTGGCGTGAGCCGG
>Ga0315549_1002314_pt1 | contig 18304 bp, 16 predicted proteins | sample SalMarSW160200MG_FD_203101 | JGI IMG/M metagenome (GOLD analysis project Ga0315549, IMG submission 203101) | Salt marsh sediment microbial communities from the Plum Island Ecosystem LTER, Massachusetts, United States - Salt Marsh Sediment SW1601-200 ... | reverse complement strand
TTGCGGGCTCCGCCGGAGGCGGATAAATATGGAGGGCAAGCAATACAAGATTAGGATAAATATTATGGGAATGACTATTACTGAAAAGATTATGGCAAAAGCGGCGGGCAAAGACAAAGTCCAGCCTGGTAAGTTAATCGATGCAAAGCTTGACGTTGTGCTTTTTATAGATGTCACTGGACCGGCGGCTGTTTCTATGCTCGAAGCGCGAGGTATCGACAAGGTTTTCGACAGAGAAAAAATTGTGGTGACGCCTGACCACTTTCAGCCGGCCAAAGACATCAAAAGTGCCGAGCTGCATAAACGACTTGATGCGTGGGCAAAGCGACACAAAATAAAATACTACTACAAAATCGGTCGAGCCGGTGTATGTCACGCGCTGCTGCCGGAGCAGGGACATATTCGGCCCGGCGAAGTCATCATCGGGCCAGATTCGCATACCTGCACATACGGGGCGTTCGCTGCCTTTAGCACAGGCATCGGCTCGACCGACCTTGCTGCAGCAATAGCTACGGGAAAGCTCTGGTTCCGTGTGCCGGAGTCGATTAAATTTGTACTTAATGGAAAACTCGGTCCTGGCGTTTATAGCAAAGACGTTATTCTTACCGTTATCGGCAGGACCGGCGTCGATGGTGCGCTATACCGAGCGATGGAGTTTATCGGCCCCGCTCTCGCCGATATGTCGATGGAAGCAAGAATGACCATAACGAATATGGCTATCGAAGCCGGTGCAAAAAGCGGTATTATCGGCTTCGATAAGGTGACAAAAAAATATCTCGACGAACACCTTAAAGATAAGAAAAAATACACCATTTATGAGTCGGATAGTGACGCCGAATACGCGTCGATTGAGGAGTTTGACTGTTCGAAGATAGAGCCGATGGTTGCTCTGCCGCATCTGCCCAGCAACGCTGTCCCTATCGCCGAATGTACCGGCAAAAAAATGGATCAGGCCTATATCGGAAGTTGTACGAACGGCAGAATCGAGGATTTGCGAATCGCGGCAAAAATCTTAAAAGGTAGGCAAGTTGACATCCGCACGATTATTGTGCCGGCTACGCCGACAATTTGGAAACAGGCCAAAGACGAAGGCCTGTTCGATATATTCTACGATGCAGGCTGCGTAATTTCGGCTCCAACATGCGGAGCGTGTCTGGGCGGTTTTATGGGCGTATTAGCTGAGGGCGAGAGGTGTGTTAGCACAACGAACCGTAATTTCGTTGGCCGAATGGGACATCCGAAAAGCCAAGTTTTTTTGGCCAGTCCCGCTACAGCCGCAGCAAGCGCAATAGAAGGGAAGTTAGTTGATCCGAGGAAGCACCTTTAACCACAGATTTCACAGATTGACACAGATTTCATAATGATATTCTGATGTAACTAAAGGAGTGACTTTGTTAGATAGGCAATATCCTTATAAAGAGTTGACTGGAAAAATTATCGGTGCAGCTATGGAAGTTCATAACACACTTGGTTGCGGATTCCTGGAAAGTGTGTACGAAGAAGCACTCGCTGTGGAATTCCACCTTCGGGACATAAAGTTTGAAAGGCAGAGGTCTTTAGATGTTTTCTACAAAGATATCAAAGTGAAACAGTTTATTTGCGATTTTCTGATTGAGGGTAGCGTGTTAGTGGAATTAAAGGTTATTAAGGAGTTGGCTTCAATAGAAACTGCTCAAGTTTTGAACTATCTCAAGGCGACGAATTTGAAGTTGGGATTGCTGTTGAACTTTGGCAGCGGCTCATTGCAATATAAAAGAGTAATTAACTGACAGTTCAAAATCTGTGAAATTTGTGTAATAAATCTGTGAAATCTGTGGTTAAAAAAAGGAATGATTATGTCTAAAGCACACGTTTACAAACGAGACCATATAAATACGGACGAGATCATACCAGCTCGGTATCTCAATACCGATAACGAAGCTGAGCTGGCAGAGCATTGCCTGGAAGATTTGGATAAGGACTTCGTCAAAAAAGTCAAGAAAGGCGATTGTATAGTTGCAGGCGAAGACTTCGGCTGCGGCTCATCAAGAGAGCACGCCATCTGGGCTATTCGCGGTGCAGGCGTGCAGACTGTAATCGCCAAAACATTTGCCCGAATCTTCTACCGCAACGCCATCAATAACGGCTTTTACGTCACTGAATCGCCGGACGCACTTGAAAAAATCAGTGACGGCGATGAGCTGGAGATTGATTACAAGGCCGGCTTGATTAAAAACAAAACAAGTGGTATTGATATTAAATTTAATCCGCTGCCGGACTTTGCACTGGAAATAATCAACGACGGCGGACTGCTGGAACATATAACAAAAAGAACCACGGATTAACGCGGATTTACACGGATTTTAATAAAGAGAAAAAAAGTGGCTGAATCAGATTTATTGTACTCCGATTTGACAAGAGAGATTATTGGTGCGTCGATGGAAGTGCATTCAAATCTTGGGCCGGGTTTCTTGGAGAGTGTATATGAAGAAGCTTTGGCAATAGAATTTGACCTCCGTAAGGTACGTTACGAAAGACAGAGAGGCATTGATGTTTTTTATAAAGGGCTGTTGGCAAAGCAGTTCGTATGTGATTTTCTGGTGGGAGAGAAAGTACTGGTGGAACTTAAGGCGTTAAAAGCTATCACTGGTATCAAAGAAGCACAGGTTTTGAACTATCTGACGGCAACGGGGCTTGAAGTTGGACTGTTAATAAACTTTGGGGAGCAATCATTAAAGTACAAGAGGCTGGTACTTCAAGGACAAAAAGCAACCGCGGATTGACGCGGATTTAAATTATTGAAACCGCGGATTAACGCGGATTAACACGGATTTGTTCTCTTTCTGTTTCTATGTTTATATTTTATTTTCGCTAAACTAAATTGATAACAAAAAGTCCGCCAATCGAGAGACGGATAAATGTTGTATAGCTCTGCCACAGGTATTATTATGTTGGGATCTATATGAAGCGAGTCTAAAAATGGGCACAGAAATAGAGCTTCGAATAAAGAGGATTTATGCTGCGATTGGAGAAGCAATTGAATACGATGTGAGCAAAATGAAGGCTGATGTAATTCAAACTGATAAAGTTACTTCGGTATATCAGGATTTTCGAGGTGAGTTGAGCGATGAACAATTAACAAATATTGCTCATTCGTTCATTCACAATATAGCCAACCTTCAGGATCATTTGAGACGATGGGCCGTACACAAGGGACACGACAAGGCCAAAGTTGACCAAACTGTCGATAACTCTCTTGATCTTCAAATCATCAAGGATTTGTCAAACAACGACAAACACGGATACCCACCTCGCGATGGCGGCCATTCCAGAAAATGCCCAAAACTGGTTAGTGTCAATCGTATAATGCAGTTGAAAACTCAGGCAAAGAAAGGTTCCACCAGCGGAATGACTCTTGGTGTTGGAGGTGTGCCCAAGTTTTTCGGAGACGGTACTGCCAAGGCAATCATTACTGGCGATGTGGTTGACAATGACAACAATCGCATTGGAGACTTGCACGAAATTGCAACCAAGTCAGTTGAAGCATGGGAACAACTTTTGGCGGATTTTGGATTGATCGCCATAACAAACGGAACATAACAAAAGCATTCAGCAGATAAAATGCTAATTTCTCAATCGTTATGAATTGACTTGGCCTCAACTTGTCTGCCGTTAGGCGTGACTTTCCTGCCACGATTTTCTTGATAATGAGGTTCTTAGAGAGTATAGTATCGGTAATTAGTAAATGCAGCAAATGGATTCCCGCTCCTTCGACCTTGCTCACCTGTGGCGGGGCCAGGACAGGTTTCGCGGGAATGACAAAATGAAAGGTGAATGATAATCCGTGAAAATCCGTGTTAATCCGCGGTTAGGAAATGTTTTCAATCCGTGAAAATCCGCGTTAATCCGTGGTTTGAAAAATAGAGAAAGTAAAAGGAGAAAAGACGTGGCGAAGAGTGGCAAGAACTATAACATTGCGATGATTCCTGGTGACGGCACCGGGCCGGAAGTGACGGCTGAAGCGGTAAAGGTATTAAAAGTCGCTGCGGGCAAATTTAATTTCAAAGTTGACCTAACCAATTTTAATTTCGGCGGGGAAAGATACAAAAAGACCGGAGAGACCCTGCCGGATAGTGCCATAGAAGAGCTGCGCAAATTCGATACGATTCTGCTCGGCGCTATCGGCCATCCCGATGTGCCGCCAGGGATCCTGGAAAAGGGAATACTCTTGAAAGCCCGCTTCGAGCTGGACCAGTACATAAACCTAAGGCCTGTCAAACTCTATCCCGGCGTTGATACGCCGCTGAAGAACAAAGGACCGAAGGATATTGACTTTACGGTTGTCCGCGAGAATACCGGCGACCTTTATACCGGCACCGGCGGCTTCACCATGAAAGGAACGCCAAACGAGGTGGCTGTGCAGTCGGCGGTGTATAACCGCTTTCAGGTGGACCGCTGCCTGAAGTACGCATTTGAATACGCTCGCAAATACGGCAAAAAGGCACGCGGAAAAGGCGACAAAAACACGCTCGCTTTGTGCGGCAAAACAAATGTGCTAACTTATATCTACGACCTGTGGGAGCGGGCATTTCACGAAATGGGTAAGGCTGAATATCCTGACATCGCAAGAGAATATTATCACGTTGATGCGACCTGTATGTGGATGGTTAAAAATCCGGAGTGGTTCGATGTCATCGTGACCGGCAATATGTTCGGTGACATCATTACCGACCTCGGTGCAATGGTTCAGGGTGGTATGGGTATCGCAGCCGGCGGAAATATCAATCCGCAGGGCGTCAGCATGTTCGAGCCTATCGGCGGCAGCGCACCGAAATATACAGGCAAAGGCGTCATCAATCCGCTGGCCGCAATATGTGCTGCGCAGATGATGCTGGCTACACTCGGCGAAGAAAAGGCAGCCGATGTGGTGGAAAAGGCCGTGATGTTTGTCACCGCCAATAAGCTAAAATCACTGCAGGCCGGCCAAATGGGATACTCAACCAGCCAGGTCGGCGACCTTGTAGCAGAAAATGTTTAACCGCGGATTACACGGATTACGCAGATTATAAGGCATGAGCATTGGCTGAAAGCAGTTTGCTATATTCTGAATTAACAAGGAATATAATTGGCGCTGCGATGGAGGTTCATAAGGTTTTGGGTGCGGGATTTGTTGAAAGTGTTTATGAAGAATCGCTTGCCATTGAATTTGATTTGCAGAAAATACCTTACGAACGTCAAAAGCCCTTTGATATTTTCTACAAAGGTAGATTCGCCAAACAGTTTATATGCGATTTTGTAGTTTATGATAGAATAATTGTTGAATTGAAGGCGATTAAAACTCTTACCGATATTGAAACGGCTCAAGTGCTGAACTATTTGAAAGTGACCGGCTTAAATTTAGGATTGTTGTTAAATTTCGATGCAAGCTCATTAGAGTATAAAAGATTGATTAATACAAATCTGTGAAATCCGTGTAATCCGTGGTTATTTATGCCTGCGAATTTGACACCGGAATATTTTAAGGCTGAGCAGTGGTACAGAACCGCTGCGACGAACGAGGAGAAAATCCTTGCGCTTGAGCGGATGCTGGCCGTAATGCCCAAGCACAAGGGTACCGACCATTTAAAAGCCGACCTTCGGCGTAAGCTAAGCAAGCTCAAAGAAGTAGCCACGCAGAAGGGACGCGCAAAGCGCATCGATATTTTCTACGTCCCACGAACCGGCTCAGGCCAGGTTGCTCTTTTAGGGACACCCAACTGTGGTAAAAGCTCCATCGTTGCGGCACTGACCAATGCGAAGGTCAATGTGGCGGATTTCCCATTCGCAACGATCGGGCCGGTGCCGGGAATGGTTGAGTTCGAGGACATTCAGATTCAACTGATCGATATGCCGCCTATTACCGCTGACTACATTGCCACCGGCCAGGTAGGGACGTACCGACATTGTGACTTGATAGCTATTGTCATTGATCTTTCCACCGACACTGAGGAGCAGCTAAGTGTCTGTTTGGACTTCCTCGAATCCAGAAATCTGATAATCGATGCTGAGACGCCAACTCTCGACCAACAAGGTAATGTCTTAGGCAAGAAGGCTTTTTGTATATGCACCAAATTGGATATCGCCGCTACCGGCGCCTTTGAAAAATTAGTAGAATCTTGCAAATATCCGTTTGAATTTTTTGAAGTCTCCATTCAGACCGGCACCGGCCTTGAGGAACTGCCGAGTGTTCTTTTTAGCCAGTTGGGACTTATTCGCATTTATGCCAAGCCGCCGGGCAAACCCGCTGACATGAATGAGCCTTTCACGATGTCTGCCGGCTCGACCGTGATGGATTTGGCCGTTTCTATTCATCGGCAGTTAGCGGAAAAATTGCAGTCAGCTCGAATGTGGGGCACCGGCTTCTATGACGGCCAAAACGTCCAGCTAAACCACGCCCTGCACGACAAAGACATCGTGGAATTGCATTTCGGGTAATCGAGGCAGCAATTCTTCTACATGGGCAATCCGCCGCGACTCGGTTGCGCTCGCCGTACCGGCGTCGGCTAAATATTGATGAAAAGGGTGAAAGACGGGATTTGAACCCGCGACCCCTGGATCCACAGTCCAGTGCTCTACCCGCTGAGCTACTTTCACCACTGTAAATTTTAGGCAGTCCAAGTAATCTGCCCCAGCCTTTCAATAAACATTTTATACAAAAACACATCGCCGTCAATGACAATTGCCATTGAACTACTATGCTGTGCGAAAAGAAAACGGCAAAAGTATAAAAATGCACCGCCAGATCACCAACGCCCCGGACCATCTCGTTGTTGGCCACATTGACCACAACGGCCTGAACAGAGGTAAGAAATGGGCCGCAGGGATAAACTGCAGCAACAAAACCTATGCTACTCTGCGTAGTAGCTACGCTACGTAGCACGAGCCACCTCGGCTACTTCAAATTTTAGTATTCATACATAGCATACGTAAAGCGCGTAGCTCTGCCACAGGTACGCGCTTTACGTATATGGATTTTTCTCTCTGTTTATTATTAAGGTGCAATAGAAGAATGGGTAAGGAGGAAAGTACATGCAGGGTAAAGCACCCACACATAATTAAGGTGTATGAGTGCACACCAGTGATGTCACGGTGTGCACTCGTGCTACTACACACCCATCTGTTTACCGGTTAACCGCTATCCGCCGGGCGTTTATCCTGAGCCTGTCGAAGGGCTAAACGCTGTCCGGCGGTTCTCCCCAATAATAACAACATACGATATATGTGATTTACCCTGTGAGTTTTCAAAACCCCGCCATATCCTTCGACATTGCTCAGGACAGGAATGGCGGGGCTAAACCTCTTTCCTTTGATTCGCGATACGCAATACGCATCACGCAATACGAATTACCTAACCGCCGCTTGTGCGGCTGCTAATCTTGCAATCGGCACTCTAAACGGTGAGCAAGAGACATAATTCATGCCAACACGGTGACAAAATTCGACAGACTTGGGGTCGCCGCCGTGCTCACCGCAGATTCCAACCTTCAAATCTTTCCGAGTAGCCCTTCCACGCTGGATACCCATCTCGACCAATTGACCTACCCCCTCTTGATCAAGCGTTTGGAATGGATCGGCAGGAAGGATTTTTTTCGCAAGATAGTGCGGTAGGAATTTGCCGGCGTCGTCACGGCTATATCCGAAGGTCATTTGCGTTAAATCATTTGTTCCAAACGAGAAGAATTCTGCGACCTGAGCTACCTCATCCGCCATAAGTGCTGCTCTTGGGATTTCAATCATTGTGCCGACAAGGTATTTGATCCGAACGCCATTTTTTTGTAAGACCATTTCGGCGGTATCAACAGCTACTTTTCGTTGGTTCTCCAGTTCTGCCTTTGTCCCCACCAACGGAATCATGATTTCCGGATGGACCTTCACGCCTTGCTTTGCGACCCGACAAGCAGCTTCTATTATCGCCTGCACCTGCATAGCGGTAATTTCCGGATATGTGATGCCCAAGCGACATCCCCGATGTCCCAACATGGGATTGGCTTCGTGTAGTGACTGGACTTTTTCCTTGATTGCTTCGACAGTGACACCCATCTGCTCAGCCATCTCTTTTTGGCTTGTCTCATCGTTGGGCAAAAACTCGTGCAGCGGAGGATCCAACGTGCGAATTGTTACCGGCAGTCCATTCATGGCCTTAAAGATGCCGATGAAGTCTTTTCTCTGTAGCGGAAGCAGCTTTTTTAAGGCTTTTTTCCGACCCGCCTCATCATCCACCAGGATCATCTGCCGCATGGCTGTGATGCGGTCCGGGCCGAAGAACATGTGTTCCGTCCTGCATAGGCCGATACCCTCAGCCCCGAATTTTCTGGCTGTTTGAGCGTCATGCGGATTGTCAGCGTTTGTTCGAATGCCCAGCTTTCGGCGTTTGTCAGCCCACGACATCAATTTTTTATAGTGCACGTTCTTTTCAGGGTCGGCAGGCAGAAAGCCGAGTTTGCCATCGTAAACTATGCCTTTCGTACCGTTTAGAGAAATCCAGTCCCCTTCGCCCAGCTTCTTTCCATTCACGGACATCACTTTCTTTGAGGCATTGATATTCAATGCACCGCAGCCGACAATGCAGCATTTACCCCAGCCCCTGGCAACCAGAGCAGCGTGACTGGTCATACCACCCTTGGCCGTGAGGATTGCCTGGGCAGCGCGCATGCCGTGCACGTCTTCAGGGCTGGTCTCGTCGCGAACGAGAATAATATCTTTACCCTGCTTGGCCTGTGCTTCAGCGTCATCGGCGGTGAAAACGATTTGGCCAACTCCGCCACCGGGCCCGGCAGGCAAACCGCCGGCAAGCTTGTCGGCTTTGCTTTCAGCCTTGGGGTCCAGCATCGGATGCAGAAGCTCATCGAGCTGTTCCGGCTTTACCCGCAGCAGAGCTTCTTTTTCAGAGATTAGACCCTCCTTACGCATTTCAACAGCCATTCTCACCGCAGCCAGGCCATTGCGCTTACCCACCCGCGTCTGGAGCATGTACAGTTTGCCGTCCTGAATAGTAAATTCAACGTCCTGCATATCGCGGTAGTGCTTTTCCAGTTTCGTACGAGTTTTAGCTAATTGGTCGTAAAGTTTGGGCATTAGCTCTTCCAGAGAAGGAAGGTGCTTAGAGGTAACTGACTTTGAGACTTTATTGATTGCCTGTGGTGTTCGAATGCCCGCTACTACATCTTCTCCCTGAGCATCTACAAGAAACTCGCCGTAGAATTTATTTTCGCCGGTTGCGGGATCGCGTGTAAATGCAACGCCGGTGGCGCTATTTTCACCCATGTTGCCGAAGACCATGGTCTGAACATTCACCGCCGTTCCCCAGTCGCCAGGAATGTTTTCTATCCTGCGATATGCCTTAGCCCTCTTGCCGTTCCATGACCTAAAAACAGCAGAGATGGCGCCCCAGAGCTGATCGTCAGGATTGTTTGGAAAATCCTTTTTAAGGACTTGTTTGACTTTCTTCTTGAAAACATCAACCAATCTTTTCAAGTCTTTTGCGTCGAGCTCCATATCGAACTTAACGCCTTTAGCATCCTTCATTTTTTGCATTTCGTGCTCGAGCTGTTGTCGGATGCCTTTGCCTTCCTTCGGCTCTATCCCTGCCGCTTTTTCCATAACCACATCGGAGTACATCATAATCAAGCGTCTATAGGCATCATAAACGAATCGTTCGTTGCCGCTTTTGGCTATAAGGCCTGGAATTGTAGCGGAAGTTAAACCAATGTTGAGAATGGTTTCCATCATTCCCGGCATCGAAATACGAGCGCCGCTGCGAACGGAGAAAAGAAGCGGATTTTGAGGGTCGCCAAACCGGCTGCCCATAATTTTCTCCACTTTTTTCAAAGCAGTATTGACTTTTTCTTTTAGCCCGTTGGGGTATTTGCCGCCGGTCTTCATGAAATAAGTACAAACATCAGTTGTAATCGTGAACCCGGCAGGAACTGGAATGCCAAGTCTGGACATCTCGGCTAAGTTAGCACCCTTGCCGCCCAGAAGCTCTTTCATTTTCGCACTGCCCTCTGCCTTACCGCCACCGAAAAAATACACTTGCTTTGCTGCCATTATTATATTCTCCTTTTGCTGGTGAGTCCGCCATAGGCGGATTTAACAAATTAACCAATTATCATTTTACCATCAGGGCGATGCAGTATATTTCACACATCCATTTATGTCAAGCTCATTAGATATCATCCACAGGTTTGTTGCATCAGCAGCACTAATTGGGTTGTAATAGGGAGGATAATGTTAGCGGCCTAGTAAACGCGATTTGCCGAACGCAGCAAATTCTAAGCTCATCTGTCCATTGCTTGATTGACAGCCTTGCTGAGCGTGCCGATAGCCTTGGAACCCGGCAGGTTTTGATGGGCTGCATCTATCAATCTTTTAGCAGCATCGAGTCTGTCCCATTCATCCTCTACAATGCCATCACGGAGAAAGGATTGATAATAAACATAGCCGAGCAGGAATTGTAATTCAGCCGTGCCGCTTATCTTTAGGTGCTGCTCAACATCAGCTACCCTTTTGTTAAATTTATCCTGATTACCTAAAAGATCAACAAGGTCAACCTTAAGGCGGGCATATTCAGGAATAACCTCGATTGCTCTGGAAAGAAACAGAGCACTTGTCATATATTCGCCGGCGGCAAATAAGGCGTGACTTTTGCCGATATACACAGAGGGTTCGCCCGGTTTATAAACAGAAGCCATAGTGTAAGAATCTGCAGCGCGGTAGAATCTTCCTTGTTTCAAGTACAGTTCCGCAGCCTGCATATACCATTCAAACCTACCGGTTGTAAAAGAATAGAGATTTTTATGCCTGCCGGCATCCGCTTGAGCAGCGACAGACTCATCCTGTTGCATTGTCGTAAGCTGGTCCGAGTCTTGAGTTTTAGTTCTTCCGTCCAGGCTTTTGGGTCTTACTAAATCATCAAGCCTATTTTGAACCTGCTCATAAACATTGGATTGCTTACCTTTCAGCCTGGGCCTTGTTTTCTTTCTGTTTTCTACCTGCGATATCAATCGGTCTAATTCCGCTGCATTTGATGGGAAAACTCCCGGAAGCTGACTACGCCCGGATGGACCTATCTGAGGCGAAGCTATAATATCCCGCTTCGAATCCGACGAAGGCTCGTTGGGAAAGAGCGGGGGCACAGAATCATCCGCCGATAGTGTGGCGGAATAGTTTTGCTCAGATGTTGCCGTTTCGCTTCTTAAATGATGAAGATTACCAAATCGAAGCGGCTCCCTGCCGAGCTCGTTAGAGATAATTTTCTCCAATTCCTGCGGTGATCTCGATAAGGCTGACCAAGCCAAGCTACTATTATCGGGGTAGATATTGAGTGAGCCGCCTTGTCCTTGGCTGGTTCCTTTAGTTGGCCTAACGAAGTCGTACTTGACCCCGTACAGGTCTTTGTCCTGAGCTAAGACGTTCGGCTGGCCAATCTTTGTGGTAGCCACCGTTGCCGATGGAGAAAAAAATGGTCTGTATCGCCCTATAGACGGATAAGGTGTCTCGGCAGTAGCCGGTCGATAACGATCAAAATCAGCTAAGTCAGCCGAGTACCTTAAAAAGGAATCGAGAGATGATGAGCCAAGCGACGCCCGGAAATTTGTTGTCGAGCCATACGGTATCTGCGCCCGGAAATGCTTGCCCCCTGTGACATTGCCGGTTATCACTAAGTTGCCGCTGTCATATATTGGATTAGGAGTTGGAATCAGCCCACTGGAGATTCTGCTCGGCGGAACCGTGCCTGAAATAACCGGACTGCGTACCGATGGATTCTCAAACGACCATCCAAGTTCCGATAAAATAACTAATATCAATACTGTTATTATAGATAACGACTTCTTCATATATCTTTCGTCCATCGTCCTTCGTCTATAAACCTTCACCACAGGCCCGTCCTGAGCCGGGTCGAAGGAGATGACGGCTAAATGAGATATTTAGCCCCATGTTTTTATGCGGGGTTTTCTTTTTCATATTTCGGCGTTTCAGCCCAGCTTAATTTAGCAGCTAATGTATCCCAGCGGGTTCGCAACGGATTATTAACTACCAGGAAAGCCCTTTTTGCCCTGTCAATCCTGACCACATCACCGGCCTGCAGAAGTAAGGAATCATGGCCGTCAATGGAAATAGTTGTGCCGTCGCTTAAGCGTACGCAAAATACCTCAACCCTGCTATCAGCACCGATAACAATGGGGCGAAAACTGAGTGAATGTGGACAAATAGCTGTAATAACCATCGCTTGCATCGAGCTGTCTAATATGGGCCCGCCCGCTGACAGATTATAGGCTGTCGAGCCGGTCGGTGTAGAGATTATAAGACCATCACCCACGCAGGAAGCAACAGGCTGACCGTCAACCGCAATCTTTAGCTCGATCATTCGATGAAGCTGTCCCGAAGTAATAAAGACATCGTTAATAGCCGATGAGCTGAATCTTGCCGAATTGCTATTATAGCTATCAAAGACTTTACATTCGAGCATCATGCGTCTTTCAATAGCTGCCTTGCCACTAACTATATCATTGAAATATTGTTCAAGTTCGCTAACACCAAATTCCGCTAAAAAACCCAATTTTCCTAGATTAACGCCTATCATAGGCACACCAGCCTTGCTCAGGTTTCTTGCAGCAGAGATAATACTGCCGTCACCACCGAAAACCACTGCGAAATCACAATTGTTCAATACATCGGCTGAACAACTCTCAATACCGTAATTAGCTGCGATCTCAGCCTTATCTTCGGCAAAATTCATAAACTTGCCGATAACTTCAGAAACCTTCCGCTTTTTCAAATGGCCGAATATTGCTAATCTGGGTAATTTCTTATCCCGCATCTCGATCCTCGTTACTCGACGAGGCCCGCTGCGGATAGCTGTAGGGCGAGCTACAAGCATTGGGCATCAAGCATCGAGTACACCATTTCCTTGGCCGTCTCAACTATTTTTTCGGCATTTATACAGGCCTGCATAAGTTGAGAATTGCGTGAATTATGTCCGATAAATTTCCTCGGCGCGCCAAGCACTCGAATATCAGCTATTCTATTATTTTTTGGTTCGTCTGGTGCTAATTCCGCTTCGGCATTGACCTTTTCAGCTACGCCGCGCTTCGTCGAGACGAGTTCGAGAACTGCTGAGCCGAATCCACAGGCTAAATGGTGGTCCTCAACCGTTATTATGCTTTTGCCCGATTTTAGGAGGGTGTAAATTGTCTCGTCAACAGGAGCAGCAAACCGGGCATTAATGACATCGACCATAATGCCCTCTTTGGCCAACAAATTAGCTGCCTTGAGCCCCTCGGTTAGAATACTGCCGTAGCAGACAATAGCAATAACCGAATCTGTAGCCTTTCGGACGACGATACTTTCACCTAATTTAAACGGCCTTTTACAAGCAGCTCTGACAGAACCCGGCGGCGGAACAAGGTCTTTAGGATACCGTATAACAACCGGCTTATCTTCAGCCAGCGCAAATTCCAGGGCTAACTTCATTTCAACATCGTTCGCAGGTGCCGTCAGCACCATGTTCGGCAGCATTCTTAGAAAGCCGATATCCATCAATCCATGATGTGTAGGACCGTCTGAACCGACAAAACCAGCTCTATCAATACAGAAAATAACCGGTAGATTCTGCAGAGCAACCTCCTGAGATATCTGGTCAAAACTCCGCTGTAAAAAGGTCGAATAAATGCAAACTACCGGCTTTAAGCCGGTCTTGGCCAGCCCTGCTGCAACGTCCACAGCAACACTTTCTGCTATGCCGACATCGTAAAATCTATCCTTGAACTTTTTGCGGAAATCCATCAGCCCTGTTCCGTCGCACATAGCTGAAGTGATAGCAACAATCCTATGGTCTTTTTCCGCTAATTTCGTCAAATACTTACCGAAAACACTGGTAAAGCTGGGCCTACCCTCGCCCGCTGTTGACCGCCCTGTTTTGGCTTTAGTCGAGACGGCCTCAACCACATCGCCATTTATCTTGAATGGGCCGGTCGAATGGAACTTGCTGGGCTGAGCACCGGCTGGTTTAAAGCCTTTGCCTTTCTGCGTATAAACGTGCAGAACAACCGGATGATTTAGCTCAGACAACTCTCTGAACAGTTGAATAAGTGAGTCCACATCGTGGCCGTCAACGGGGCCGAAGTAGGGAATATTCAGGCTTTCAAACATCTGACTGGCCGGCAGAACCATCCGGATACTCTTTTTGATCCTCTCAATTGCGTCCTCAACACTTTTGCCTATAACAGGCATATGCTCAAGAATATTCCTGGTGGTTTTGCGCAGGTCTTCGTAAGTCTGGCTCAGGCGAACCTTGGAGAAGTATTTTGCCATTGCCCCCACGGTCATATCTATAGCCATGGAGTTATCGTTAAGTACGATTAGTAGCTGCCTTTTGGCCAATCCGAGGTTATTAAGAGCCTCGAAAGAAATGCCGGTAACAATACTGGCATCGCCGATCACCGCCACGATTTTATCTTCTCGATTCTTGCCGGTTATCGAGTATCGAGTATTAAGCATCGAGCCAAGTGCCATACCAATTGCCGTCGCTATCGAGGTCCCGGCGTGCCCGACGACAAATTGGTCATAAACGCTCTCTTGCGGATTGGGAAAGCCGCTTATGCCGCCAGCCTGGCGTAGAAGGGCAAATTGGTTTTTTCTTCCAGTAACGATTTTATGCGTGTAGCATTGGTGGCCGACATCCCAGAGCAGCTTATCTTTCTTAAAATCAAAGACATAGTGCAGAGCCAGGGTCAATTCCACTACGCCGAGATTACTGGCTAAATGCCCGCCGGTTCTGCTGACTGTGCTGAGAATCAACTGCCGTACTTCATCCGCCAGAACACTTAGCTGTTGTACCGACAGCTTCTTTAAATCATCGGGATTATTGATTTGTTCTAACAATTTGCCCATCGAAAAACCAAGAAATTTCAACTACTTAAGCAGGTAGTTTAAAACAAAAATAGGAATTTTGACAAAAATTTTTACTGCTTTTACAACAATACCTTACTTCAAAAACGAATTTCTGTAAAGCCATTTTTTAATATTAAATGAGCAGGTTCACCCCAATTATGGAGAGGCTTATAATTCAGGGTGGCGACAGTTAAACGTAGAAAATAAAAAAGGCCGTAAGCGTTAAGCTTATGGCCCATAAGTTCGTAACTGAAATACATATCCTAACATGTTGTCTGAATTATGGTAACCACAGGCGGAGGCCGAACCTGAATTGGCCAATGTTGCTGATTTAAAAAATTATCCAAGTTTATCCCGCCACCGGCGGGCTCAAATACAATTACTTGCGGCTCCTCAAGAAGTTGGATATGCACAGCCACAAAAAACAACATTAATCCAATTGGACAGAAAATCCTTTCTTCCATGGCTTATCCTCAAGTTAATACTTTATATATCGGCTCACATCCAATTTCTTCCTTAATCATTATCGATGCTCGATTCACGCTTATTTATATTAGATGTGCATTCTAAAACCGGTCTAAAAAACGATGAAAATCCAATTTTCAATACTGATATGAGTCAACGGAGGACGCCGCAACAAACCTGTCCCCTCGGTCATGCTCGAGGCGGGCCTGAACAGGGGCGAAAAATTGCGGGGTAAATAAATATTTAGCCGCCAAATCCTTCGACCCGGCTCAGGACGGGTTTATTTGGTGGTTTTACGACGGCTTGTGGAAAAATGATTTTATTTTGTCCTTTTCAGCAGGGCCATTGCCAATTGCCGCAGATTATCAGCTTTTTCGCCGAAAGGCTCCAATACTGCCACCGCCTCATCAGCTAATTTCTGGGCCAATTTTATTGATTTTTCCATCCCTACAATAGCGGGGTAAGTTGCCTTACCTACCTTTTCATCTTTGCCCGCGGTCTTGCCTAACTGCTCACTGGACGCGCTTACATCAAGAATATCATCAGCTACCTGAAATCCTAAGCCAATTTTTGACCCATATTCGCACAAACTGCTCAACTGCTGCTGGTTTGCTCGGCCACAGATAGCTCCCATGGCTGCGGCTGATCGAAACATCTTCGCGGTTTTGTTATTATGAATGTATTCAAGAATTTCTTTGCTACCAGTAGTATTCTCCGCTTTCAAGTCGGCCATTTGACCTGCAATCATACCGGCAGGTCCAGCAGCCTCGGCCAATTCTCTGATTAGCCTGACAGCAATGGATGGTTTGTCAACCTTTTCGGCTAAAATCTCAAACGCTAATGTCAATAAAGCATCGCCGACCAAGATAGCCGTCGCCTCGTCAAAGGCCTTGTGACACGTTGGCCTACCCCGTCGAAAATCATCGTTATCCATAGCCGGCAAATCATCATGTACCAGCGAATAGGTATGCACCATCTCAATCGCCGCCGCTGCAATCTCTGCATTGCGATTTATCTGGCCGCTGACCAGCTCGCAAGACCAAAGCACCAGTACCGAGCGGATGCGCTTGCCCGGCGCAAACATCGTGTACCAAATCGCCTCCTTCAAATCCTTGCTTATTTGCTGAAAAGATAGAAGTTTCTGCAGGGCGTAATTAACAAGCTGAGCCTGTCGTTGCAACCGTGCATAAAAATCTGAATTGATTGCTTCAGCGGACATTACAAACGTTGTTCCCGAAAATCAAAGGCTTTTTATCTTCAGCCCAATTTTGTATTATATCTTCTTTTACGGGCTTTATAAACAAATTATGACATCTGGAATGATTTTAATTCTTGGCGTTACGGCATCGGGTAAGGGCCGATTGGCCTTTGAGCTGGCCGAGAGTCTGGGTGCGGAGATAATCAGCATCGACTCGATGAAGGTCTATAGGCGGATGGATATCGGCACAGCTAAGCCGCCTAAACATGTCCTGAGCAGCGTCGAAGGAGAGGCCCACCAGCGAGTTAAATATCATTTAATCGATGTAGTCGAGCCGAGCGAATCATTCAGTGTCGGCAAATTTCTGGATTTAGCCCACCTTGCGATAGTGCAGATAAGCAGCCGAAACAAGCCCATTATCGCGGTCGGCGGAACCGCTTTGTACATAAAGGTCCTGCTGTATGGCCTGTTTGAAGGCCCTTCAGCCGATGAGCACTTCCGCACCGAACTGAAAAAACGCGCTGAAACTGAAGGATTAACACGCCTACACAAAGAATTAACACAAGTTGATCCGATAGCAGCCGAACGCATCAGCCCTAAAGATGCCAAACGCATCATACGCGCTCTGGAAGTGTATAAGCTCACAGGAAAGCCCATCTCAAGCTTTCAGAAACAATGGGATAGAGAACAGAGGACAGAGGACAGAGGGCGGATGACAGAGGACGAAAGAAAGCAGAGGATTTTTAACTGGAAGATTATTGGTCTGCGAAGGGAAAAGACCGAAGAAAACAAGTCAATCAACGCTAGGGTAGAAAAGATGATTGCCGACGGACTGGTCGATGAGGTCAAATCTCTGCTGGACGAAGAAAAACCGTTGAGTCCGCAGGCTCGAAGTGCTATCGGATACGCGGAGATAATAGATTACTTAAACAGCCATCAGAACCTGGAGGATGCGGTAGAGCTTATAAAGAAGAACACCCGCCGATTAGCCAAGCACCAGCGGACGTGGTTTAAGAGCTTTCCGCCTCGGCGGATTAATTGGCTGGACATCGAGCCGAATGAATCAGCCGGGAAAATCCTCAGCCGAGCTGAAGCACTCATAGAAACCTTGTAGGCGAATTTCTATTCAAACTAATTGTTGCGGATTTTGTAGCTGGTCTATAATAAAATTAAAAAATTTAGCTGCGTAGATTTCATCCGAAACAATCCGATCAACAGCAAGAGACAAGTTCATCGTTTTGTGAACGGCTATTTGGCCACCGTTGGGACAAACCTTCCTGATGACATTGCCGACAGCTAAAATTGTGCTTGTTACAGGAGCAGGAATTGCAAAAAAAGAATCAATGCCATAAACGCCGAGATTGCTCAATCCTATCGTCTGGCCTTGCATCTGCTCAAGGGTCAATGTATTGCTGCGGGCCTTTTCGGTAAGCAGCTTCTCTAATTGAGCAATCTGGGCTAACGTTTTTAGGTGGGCATTCTTTATCACCGGCACCATAAGACCCTGTGGTGCATGTACCGGAAAACCAACATTAATCGTATCAGCGATTTTAATCAAAGAACCTGCGGTGAAACCGCAGGCTAAATATTTAGCCCTGTGTTTTACACGGGATTTGTCCTCTGTTTCACAAGGTAAGAGTTTTCCGACCATAATAGGATACTTTTGTGCAGCCAAAGCCAATGCACGAATTAAAAAAGCATTGCTTGTGATTTTGATGCCCAGAGATTTAC
>Ga0315549_1002313_pt1 | contig 18321 bp, 16 predicted proteins | sample SalMarSW160200MG_FD_203101 | JGI IMG/M metagenome (GOLD analysis project Ga0315549, IMG submission 203101) | Salt marsh sediment microbial communities from the Plum Island Ecosystem LTER, Massachusetts, United States - Salt Marsh Sediment SW1601-200 ... | reverse complement strand
TCAGGAATTTGTCCCCATTTCTCTATCAGAAAACTAACTCGCTTCTTTACACTCATTGTTTCCCAGGGAACTCCTTCATCACATCGGCCCGGTTGATTATCGAATCTAACGGTCTGAACAATAGCTTTTGCTCCATTCAGTCCTGCCTTCCTCTCTAAATCCAATAGAAATGCAATGTCGTGCGTGAAAACTATAACTTGACGATTACATCCTTCTATTGAAAGACGCTCCGCGACTTTCTCCTGATATTTATGATCAAGTGAGCAAACCGGGTCGTCCAAGACAATTGGTGAACTATTATCTCCTAGACTCAATTCTGCCAAGAAACCTGCCAAGGCAACAATAGTTTGTTCTCCCTCACTTAAAATGTCTGTCAACTTCACTCCTTTAAGATTCTCCATCCCCGCTAGTTCAATCTTGTGTGAGGTTTCGCCATACCGGCCAGATGGTATCAAAGTCAGATTAAGACGGTGTTCGCCCAGATCACCAAGTTCTTTTCTCAAGGCCTTATCTAATTCTTCAGTCAATGATGCTGAAACAATTTCATTGCCTTTTGTTGTGATACCTGTATGTGAAGTATCGCTGATGCAGGCGTCATATTTCTTTACCTTTTGTATTAATTCACATTGCTTCAGAACAGCGCCTTTTCTCCGTGTGAGAAGTTTCCTCCCTAATAATTCATCTCTTTGAGCTTCCAATTTCCCAATCTCATCTGTTCCAGCAAGCTTCTCAAACTCACTCGCTTCGTTTTCCATTTTATCTGCGACCTTCACTATGCGCCATGCTGGATTGTCGGGCCTCAAACCAAACTCGATAGATTCTCTTGTCTTAATTGCGCTTACGATATCACCGGCCCTCTTTTCCATGACTTCGCAGTATTGTACAAGGTATTTTTGGAGTTCATCATCATACCGGCGTATCTCTTCAATAGCATCACTGTATGTTTCTACTATCGTAAAGTCCAAACCGAAGATTTCGTCAATTTTATCCTTAATCGCACGGTGGAGTATTTTGACCTCTGTTTGGAACTTTTGCTCCATAAATTTCTTGAACCTTTGGAAACGATCTATTGCTTCTTCTGATAGAGGCTGCATACACAATGGGCATCGGCTCCCTGAACCCGTGTATGGAAACTCCTCCTTTGGATAAGCATGTATCATCGAATATTCTTTAGCGGCGTCATACATTTTGCGCCATATTTCGCCACCAACGCTTGGTAGCGGCTCATCGGCAAGAGATTCGGAAGAAGCTTGTTTCAAGGCTTCTTCTGCGGCATCCAAGTGTTTGATTGTTTGCTTGAGAAATTCTACATTCTCATCTGAAAGTACAGAATGAATAATATCTGTTTTTTGCGATAGCCCAAGCAGACGACCTTTCACAGCACGGATCTTCGCAGCTCCTCTTATCGGGTCCTCCAATTTAGCCTTTGCTATTTGCCTCTCTATTTCAGTAAGTGCTTTTTCATCAGATGATGTCCATATTGCGAAATTCTCTATTGCATCGGGGGTTTCCGGAAAGTTAATACGCGATATTAGTTTCCCTGCCTCAGTGTGAAGGGGTATATCATTGTATTCAACCGATAAGACTGTCGGCTTCTCTTGGTTGAGTCTTTCTCGGAACTCCCTCAATAGATTAACAAGGTCAGTAAATACGTGCGCTCCGTATGGGAGGTATGCGACTTTGTTATTCTCATCTACAATGACACGTGCACACTTCCTATCAAAAACTGCAATGTTGGTCAGCACATCGGGTCCACCTTCTCCGTCCACCCATTTTTCTTCTTTATCTTCCCCGTCATTAATAGAGAATTTGAAAGTCGCACTTGCTGGCCCGCGTGTCTTATCGGAGTTCATATTGGGCAAGATTCGTTCTTTTGTATCGCGAGCTCTGCACGCCCTTTTAAGAACACGAGCATAACCCGACTTTCCTGCTGCGTTCTCGCCATAGATGATCGTCAGTCCATCATGTCCAAATAATAACCGCGACCCATCTTCTATGGCATTTACATTAGATAAATCCTTCATAGCTTTGAGTTTCACTTTCGCTGTTATCTCAGGCGCCCCCGATATTTCCCCCCTCTGAGGTGGTCGTGGAGTTAGTCTTAAAGATTCTATGTTATCGATGTCATGCTTGGCCTTTAACATCAAGAAAAGTTCGTCCTTGTCTTTTTCAGATAGTGCATCTTGCGTTAATAATCGACGAACAGCATCCGCCTGCCAATCTTCCAACTCGTTTCGTGCCAATTCGATTAGTGCATCAAGTACTGCCATATTTATTTCTATCGATTGAAAATCCAAGCCAAATTACTGTAAATCTAAGGTGTAAATGTTAATCAATAAATCAAAAAGACCAGAGTCATTCGCCGCTTTTCATCCCACCCTTTTATCCTTCGCATTATTCCGGCCTTGCCTGCCCTTCGTAGCGAAGCGGAGACCCCAGAATGCCTTTATCTGGGGCCCAGAATTTTCACCGCACATTTTACCCGCCGCAGGTGCTACCTCCAATTATCAATCATCAATTATCGATTATCAATAAAGTCCTCCACCTTTTCAAGTCGTCTTTTCCCTCTTTTCTTGTTCTGCCCGGCTTTAAATAAAAGGACAACTAAGTTGTCCTTGTGGATGACGGCAGGCAACTGCCGCAAAAACTCGTCTTGAGGACAGTGCCTGCCGAGTTCACCAAGCCGAGCAAATTCTCTGTGCCCTCGCCTGCCCCTGCAGGTAGTAAGAAGGGGGTGAACTCTGTGGCTAAAATTTTCTGTGTTATTTTGCGCTAGGTGGCAATACCACCTACTGAACACCTCACCGGCTGTCTAAATCCGCGTAAATCCGTGTCCAAAATCAGAAATCATAAATAATAAATGGATAATCTCCGCGGCCTTAGGTCTTAAGTCTCAGGTCTTTGGTCTATGGTCTGCCATTCGCAACCAGCAACAAGTAACCAGCATCGTGCATCGAGCATCGCGCATCGTATTCTTCTGCCTTCACAGCCACAAACAAATTGACACAAACCCCCTCGCCCCATACGATTTACCCACGTTTGTTTAATATCGTGGACAAAATTATGCCCAGCCACAACTTAGCACGAATTGAGATTGATGATTTGGAAATCCTCGGCTATTCGATGGCCGGCGAGGAAACCGTCGTCGCTATGCCCCAGCTCGACGTCTGTTTCGATATCGGCAAGGCCCCCAATCAGTTCGTCCCCATTAACCACGTCCTGCTCACTCACGGCCATATGGACCACGCCGCAGGAATCGCGTACTACCTCTCGCACCGTAACTTCTGCGGATTATCTCCCGGCACGATTCTCGCCCCTGAAAACCTCCTGCCGCCCATAAAAGACATCATCGAGGCCTGGGCTCGCCTCGACGGAAACCAGCTCCCCGCCAACCTCGTCGGCGTAAAAGCCGGCGACGAATACCGAATAAAGCCCAACCTCTTTGCGAAGGTCTTTCCCACCAAACACAGCAGGGGCTCGGTCGGCTACACTGTCATCGAAAAACGGAAAAAGCTCAAAGCCGAATACCTCGGCCTCTCCGGCCCGCAAATCGTCCAGCTTAAAAATAAAGGCGTCGAAATCGATTCCCCCCTCGAGTTGCCCATCGTAACGTATCTCGGCGACACCCAGTACGTCGATTTTGCTCAGCTCGACTACATCGCAAAAAGCAAAATCCTCATCGCCGAATGTACCTTCTACATCGACGAGCACAGCGACCGGGCCCAGGCCGGCCGGCATATGCACATCACCGAGTTTGTCCGCCTCGTCGGCGAGCTTGACAATCAGCATATCATCATTACTCACACCACGCAGCGAACGCCTATGAGCCAAATCCGCAAAATCCTCAAAACCGAAGTCCCCCCAAAAATCTACGACAAGCTTATCCTCCTGATGGACAAACGCCGAAAAACAGATTCCCCCCAGCCGCGCTGAACCCCCGTTTTTCAGCCGACCCGTCCGCTACAATGTTTCTTCTTTAGGCCGTTTCAGAATTGCCAGGATGGCTTCAGCCACTGTCATTCCCGCGAAGGCGGGAATCCAGTTTAATTCCGGTGTCATTCCTGCAAAACCTGTCCTCGCGGAAGCGGATGAGCGGGAATCCAGTTTAATTCCGGTGTCATTCCTGCAAAACCTGTCCTCGCGGAAGCGGATGAGCGGGAATCCAGTTTAATTCCGGTGTCATTCCTGCAAAACCTGTCCTCGCGGAAGCGGATGAGCGGGAATCCGGAAGCCGGACCAATTATTTCTCTTTACGGACCTGTTCTTTTATCCGCTGGATATGGCCTCTGCCAAGTCCTTTAACCTCGCATCCGAGCTCAAAGTATTGCCGAATCTTATCGTCGTCTAATATCCCGAAGCAGTCGATTACTGCAATCGGCCCGCCCGCCCATTCGACCACCTTTTTGGGTTCGAGTTTTAAGTATGGCTGATGAGGCACCGCTAATATCATTCCCGCAACACCTTTCAGCGCCGCTGCAAGGTCCTGTTGCACGCGGACGTTCACTAATTCGTCTTGTTTATGGAAAAACCTCGCCCACGAATGCCCCGGCGCCGGATAGCTCTCCTGGCTTTCCAGCTCATACCAGTGCTCAACGTAGGGGTCGTGCACCTGCATTTCAGCGCCCATCTCGGTGAGTTTTCGCACGACTATCTCTGAGCCGCTGTAGCGGGTATCGCCGACGTCCTGCCGGTAGCTCGCCCCGCACAGCAGCACTTTTGCGCCGGCTGTTTGTCTGCCCATATTCCGCAGTGCATCCCTGGTCAGCGTCGCCGCGCGCAGCCCGCGGGTATCGTTGATGTCGATTGCCATTGTTGTCATTTTGAATATCTCGTCCTCGAATCCGAGTATGTGCTTATACGCCCAGTAGCCGAGCCCGCCGTCCTTGGGCAGGCAGTAGCCGCCGATGCCGGGGCCGGGGAAGATTATATTCTGATGCGTCGGTCTTACCTTGATTGCCTTGATTACCTTGATAAGGTCCACGCCGTTGCGTTCCGCGAAAACGCTCCATTCGTCCAGAAACGCAAGCATATTCGCCCTGAACGAGTTCTCGACGATTTTGGTCGTTTCCGACTCGATTGGCCTGTCCATAACCGTCAGGGGAAATTCCTCGGTATTGAGCACCTCGCGCAGAAACTTCTCGACCCGCTTTCTCGCCTCGGCGTTGCAGCCGGAGCACACCCGCCAGAAGTCCCGAATGGAGGCGACGTATTGCTTGCCCGGCATCACCCGCTCGAAGCTGTGCGCCAAAAGCGGCTCGCCCTGGAGCCCGCGCGCGGCAAAGGCCTTTTTCATAATCGGCCAGGCAATATACTCCGTCGTCCCCGGCGCAACCGTTGTCTCTATCAAAGTCAGGCAATTCTGCGGCACCTTATCGGCAATGGTCTTCATTGTTGCCTCCAGCGCAGCCATCTCGACCTTGCCGGAGCGCATATTGCCTAAGTCCTGCTTCGAGTAATCGCACTGCACGTCCACTACCACGCAGTCCGCTAACTTCAGGCAGTCGCTGTTATACGTCGCAATCAGTGACTTTTTCTCCAGGACGCACCGTCTTATCATCGGGTCAACTTCCGGGTCCTCCGCCTTGACCGGCGATTGCCCCTTGTTCAGTAGCGGTATCTTCCAGTAGCTGCGGGTGCTCGGCCTTTGGCATCCGATGACGAATTTGCTCGGCTTTCCGGTCTTTTTGTCCGTCGTGTCTGCTACGATTGCCGCCATCACCGCACCGACAAAGCCCACGCCCATTACCACGACGATTTCCCTGCCTTCCCTGCGGGCCGCCTCGGCAAGCTTGGCGATACGCTCGAACTCGCCGGCATATTCGTCCTTTTTTGGAATTTCGAACTGTTCGCCTTCGGGGCTTACCGAAAACTCAGACATTCCTGGCTCCTTTCAGTGTTCCTCATCGTTGCTTGTTAATTGCTTGTTGTTTCCTTGTTCATTTTCTCTGCACCGGGTAGCTTACAGATTTTAGGGCTTAGACACGGAAAAGCAAGGGTTTTTACAGGTGCTCCAGGTGTTCTCCGGGAAATTCAGATTTGCAAATTCACCGTGGTATTTTTTCGCCGCCGTATCGTAGGCCTTAGCCGCTTCGATTTCACTTTTGAAACTGCCTAAATATATTCTTTTTTTCTGATACCTGATTTTCGCCGTCCATTTTCGGATTCGCTTGTCAAAGTAGATGCCTATAAACTTTGACGAAGTCTTAGATTTGACCTTGCACCTGTTGTGCATATTCTGCGAGTGAGTTGCGAGTCGCAGATTGGACTTTCGATTATCCAATGAAAAGCCGTTTTTATGGTCGACCAAAAGGTTGGCGGGAGCATTCATAATCTCCCTATGTAGAAGAGCGGACTTTATGCGCCCGAATTCGGTTTTTCTTTTGATGCGAGCGGCATAGAATTTCTTTCCATTTCCGGCGATGGACCATTTGAACTTTCCGAAGCGATAGTAATCTTCGGGGTCGACGATTGTGTATTCGTCGGAGGTAAGGAATATTTTTCGAAATTGACAGCCAAACCTCCATTGACGATACAGCAGTATCGGCCAGACGAAGATTTTGTCCAGCCAAACAGGTATCCAGATTGTTAAATTGACTTTCATAATTAATCCCTCCTTATGGTTCATAGTTCATAGTTCAGTGTTCGTTGTCACAAACCACATTTTCCGCCTTCGGCGGACCCAAACCCCCCAATCCCCGACAACGACTATCGAGGACAGGTAAATTGGGGGGCTAAATTTACCTAACCAACCCCCGGAAAAGAGCGGGGGCTAAACACTTCAAGGAGCACCACCCCTGCCTACGACATGCAGGGGCAGGCAAGTGCCTCCAACCAAAGGGTGTAAAACCATAGTTGCCTCTCCATCCTATGGCGCGAACTTGCGCGCTTTTGTCGAAAACTAAGGTATTTCCTGATGCAAAATGAAGGGCTGAAATGTGCTTAAGTGCTTATGACGTAAGGAGTAAAAAATTTTTTAAAAAAGTCGGGTTCTAAGGGTTTTCGACTTGCGCGCTTTTGCTGAACATTTGTTTAATACAAATGTTTAAAACAAACGTTTAATTCGCCCCGCCTACCTGCCCCGGTATGTCGTTGGCCGGGGTCCCCGAGTGCTGCTTCCTTGGTTGTGCACCAGGGGATCCATTTCAATCCGCAATTTTTCCCCGCCTCCGGCGGATTCCCCCGAAAGCCAGATTGTTTCCTTTTATTTCCTATTTCTCTTTTGGAAATCCAGAAAGACCGTGCAAAACTTTTTGAGTTCCTCAATAGTAAGGTCATTCTTACAGTCATTCGTTCGCCAAGAACAAATCTTAAAATCCGGCTCTCCCGTTCCATTATCCACATGATCAACAGTTGGCATGTCAGCAAATTTCTTCTTGTATTCCCGCTTTCCTTTCTTGGCGTCCTTGTTATTGTATTTCCGAATTAGATCCCATCGGAGAGGTTGGTCTGTATAAGCATCCCTGTCGCCTCCATTACATACAGCTTCATGAATGGCTTTCCGATAGAGTATCGTTGTGGCAACGGTGTTACCCCTTTTCTTATCTCTCCGAACATGCGCTGATGCTTTGCCATATATCCAATGAGTGTAATCTTCCTGAGAACATTTGTTTTTCAGGACATCCGGTAATTGGTATTTGGGCATTTTTATCTTCCTAACTCGCAATTCCTGCTTTGCCATTATACGTATTGCCGTTGCAAAACAGAGCCTGTTATAAATCGCCGAACTGATTAAAAACAAACAACTGAAGATAGTTATTTAATCGGCGGTTCGTCTTTGAGGCAAATGTTGAATTGGGTTATTATATTTTCTCGTCGCCCCACCATAGGAGCATATGTATTGCTTTCTTTCGTTCTGGAGAACAATAAATCCTGCGGTCAGCGATATAACTTTCAAGGGCCATATGGGTGCTTTTCAATATTTTCTTTGTCACAGCTTTAATGAAGTTAAGCCGTTTATCAAAGTACTCGGTATTAATAACAATTGAATCTAGGAATGGTCTAGTCAAGTGTTTGATCACGTCGGATGACGTATTGTATTGTTCTATGTAACTTAGCGTAAAAGTGCCACCATGGTGTACAAGTAAATTGCGATCACTCAATATGTTATCGTAGAAGTTGGCTTCCTTTTTTGAGAATGGCGTAATCTTTAGTAGGGCAGTATACAACGCGTTAATTTTTTGGGCAGTACCAAAATCATAATTTTCCACAACTATAAAGCCCAAGTTAAAATTCCATTTATCTCGTAATACAAGAAGACGCGCTGGATCAATTCGTGTGTCTTGCCCTTTTTGACGAAGGATTTCCAGTAAAGTAGGTTCTATATTTAGAATCGACGCAAAGTGATCCTTGCAAAAGGCCTCAAAATAAGCAATAAGGCCGACAAAGCAAATTTCATTGATTCGGCTGATTCCATCGGATGTCCTGTCGATTGCATTTGAAATGTCATCAAGAGTTATGCGGAAGAATTCTCCGGTTGGAACTCCTCCAGAAAAATATTCAAGCGAATTCGGGTCCCGTTTTTTTGCCATTGAGCGAGCATCCAACATAACAATATCCACCACGTTTTGTCGTCAATTTATTTTGTTGGAGATGGAATGTCAAGAACTAAACAGCGTATAGCAGATAGCGTATAGCGTTTAGCGCTTAGATAATTGGAATTTGTTTAGAATTTAGGAATTAGGGTTTAGGATTTTGACCTGTGGCCTGCCCTTCGTAACGTAGTGTAGAAGGGTCTTATCAAAAATTATGGTGTAATAAGTTTTGGTATGAAGAATCCCTCATAGAATGAAGGCAGGCATTTGAAAATGCTAATGAGTTGTTCCGCTGTAATGATGCTCGTGTCGTGCTCCACAACTACTCCGTCGCCTTCTCTATAGAATTTATCGGCTCCCTTTGTCTTCGATAAGACAGACTCAATTTCTTTAATGCATTTGTCGCAGTTGAATCCACACTCTGGAATCACGCCAGTGCAATCCAAATGAAAAAAAGAACGAGTATTCATTGCCTTATTTTCCCGTTCCTAATAACCTCTGCCAGTAACATAATAACTTCCACCACAATTTCTTATCAATTTATTTTACCGGAAATAAAATGTCAAGATTGAAACAGCGGATAGTGTATAGCGGATAGGATTTACTGCTTAGGACTTTGAACTGCGGCCTTAGGTCTGCGGTCTCAAGTCTTGGGTCTGTTCTGTTTGATTGGCGCATTCTGCAAGTGATGAGGGCTCTGCCACCTTGCGGTAGCCCAGTGCCTTTATGACCTCGAGGACCTCCGTCCACGTGGGGAATGGTCTTGCGTTTTGTTTCTTATACTCGTCGATGGCCATCAGGAACTCGAACTGCTCATCGGACATATGGCCTTCTTCGGCGCTTTTACGGTCGTCGCTTCTTCGTTTGCCGGGGCCTCGACGACGGTCCAGTCCTAAGCGCCTGTCAACGACGCTGCCTCTGCGGTCGCTTCCTTTTCTGCGCTCTTTGAATTCCTGTTCGTTGGTTTCAGTTGTATCGCTCATTTGTTTGACCTGTTTGCCGTCCCCCATATCGGTATCCAACTTTCGGCCTGGAGTGTTCAGTGCTTATAGTTCCTCTTCGAAAATTTCGCCCTCGAAGTCATCCTCATCTGTCTCGTCAAGTGCAAAATCATAGAAGTCATCGTATGCATCCTGAGACTCAATTATCACGTGGGCCTCGTCTGACATATCTTCCGGCACCATCACGACGAACTTTCTGTCTTGCGAAACTTCGCCGGTCTGCTGTTTGGCAAAGGCCGGGATGTCGTTATTTTTCAGCAGTGTCTCGTACTCTTTCGCCTCCTCCATTGTCTCGGTGGTGGCGACGACGACAAGCTCCTGGACCTTCGTTTGTGATTTCTGGCTTTTCCGAGTTCGTTTACCCATTTTTTATCTCCCTGACAACTCGAACATTCCCTTCGGAGAAAAATATCTTACTTAAAATTAGTCGTCAAAATAAAATGACGAAATTATGAAAAATTTTGAATATAGTTCAAAAAGAGCGGCCCAGTAGCAGGGTCCCGGTCACGTAAATAAGCCGGCCTTGAGCTGTAAAAATTTACTTCAGATTGCGTTTTTTTTGTTGCAAAAGCCCTTGATATGGGCCATAAACGTATCCTGATTCGCCGACCCAACCGTGTGTGTCGGCCGGTTTTTCAGGTTTGGTTCTATAATTATGGAGGATTCTTAGACATGGCAAAGCAAAGGGAATCGCTAATTGTAGCCAGCAAAATAAAGGCATACATTAAGAGCAAAAAGATGATGACATCATCTGAGGCAATTGGAGCCATCAGCGAAGTCGTCTACAAAACGCTCGATGCTGCTGCAATCCGGGCCAAGGCCAACCGCCGAAGCACTGTTAAAGCTCAGGACCTCTAAGAGGAACCTTTGCATAACTCCCTAATATTGGGTAGGTTACGCGAGGAGGATGAACGTTGAACAGGGCCGCCCCGTCATAGTACGGGGCGACTTTCTTTCGACTCACGGTGGCTCTCGAAGTGCTCGTTCGATGTTAAGCTAAGTGAGCTGTAGGCACAATGCGCAGAGTTATCAGTCGTTTGTTATTCGATGGGGCCAGTCTGCGTAAAAAATCCACAATGTCCTGGGCGTTCATGCGCCTTGCCGGGCGGTACCCCCTGACCCCATAGGCGACCGGTAAAATCACCCCTAGCAATACACAGACGCCCATTTTTGATAAAATTTGCTCAACTCTAAAACGCTGAATTCCCGATGATATTAATTGACGAACTATAATAAGGGAGTTTTTGTTTCTTGACGCGATAAAGAACGTCTAACTTCTTGTCGATACTTGGCGTGTAGACCGACGACGTTTTTGATTGACACCCTTTTGGTCTTCACGCCGATAAAAGCCGTTCGGCTGATTGTAAGTCCTTATCCGGTGCTTGGTTACAATAGATATGCAACGAGGAACGAAATGAAAGTCTTTATGTTGGGCTGGGAGTTTCCGCCGTTTATCAGTGGGGGGCTGGGGACGGCGTGCTATGGGCTGACGAAAGCTCTCGACCAGATAGGCGTAGAGGTGACTTTTGTATTGCCCACGATGATACAAAGCCGCTACGCCACCCACGTAAAGCTTGTAACCCCTGATTTGCTGCAATCGCATACACCGTTTAAGGTATCGCCACTGAGAAACGTGGTTTTCCGGACAATATCATCACCGCTTCAGCCATACATAACGGCCGATTCGTATCAGAAGCAGATAGAGCAGTCGCTTAAGGCACTGCAGGCCAGGCGAGGCCATTCGGGGCAATTCGCAGGGACTCTGAATTACAGCGGAGATATGTATAACGAGGTTCAGCGATACGCGGCATTGGCCGTAGAGCTCGCGGCGGGCGAGCAGTTCGATATTATTCACGCCCACGACTGGATGACGTATCCTGCGGGGGTGGAGGTGGCCAGGGCGACGGGCAGGCCGCTTATAATTCACGTTCATTCGACCGAATTTGACCGCAGCGGGGAACACGTAAACCAGATGATATATGACATCGAGCGGATGGGGATGCACTGTGCAGACAGGGTCATTGCGGTGAGCCACTTTACGCGGGGTATTATAATCAGCCGATACGGGGTCAGCGGAGACAAGGTCGAGGTAGTGTATAACGGAGTAGAGCGCAACGGGCGAACGCACTGGCCTGCGGAACTGACGACGATAAAAAAAGACGAGAGAATCGTTTTGTTTCTCGGTCGGATAACAATGCAGAAGGGTCCGGATTATTTTCTCAGGGCGGCGAAGAAAGTCCTCGAAAAGATGGACGACGTGAAGTTCGTAATGGCCGGCTCAGGCGACCTTATGCACAGGGCGGTCGAAATGGCGGCGGAACTCGGGATAGGGAGCAAGGTTTTGTTTACGGGATTTCTGTGCGGCGAGGACGTTCAGAAAATCTACAAGATGGCGGACCTCTACGTTATGCCGTCGGTATCTGAGCCGTTCGGCATCGCGCCGCTCGAGGCGCTGGATAACGACGTGCCCGTAATTATCAGCAAGCAAAGCGGCGTATCCGAGGTGCTGAAGCACGCGCTAAAAGTTGACTTCTGGGACGTCGATGAGATGGCGAACAAAATCGTTGCAGTTTTGAAATATCCGCCGCTTGGGGTGACGCTGAGGAGTCACGGCAACTACGAAGTTCGGAAACTGCAATGGAAGGATTGCGCTGCGGCCTGCAACAGACTATACGAGGAGATGTTAGTCGCGGCAGTGTAACGAGCGGCATCGATAGAACACACATTCAACGGAACACGGCAGATGGCTTCGGTATGTTTCTACTTTCAGGTTCATCAACCGACTCGACTGAGACATTACACGGTCTTCGACGAGCACGGAGATTATTTTGACGAGACTAAAAACGCGGAAATCTGCAGGAAGGTCGCAAACAAATGTTACCTGCCGACGAACCGACTGATACTGGATTTGATTCGTAAATACGACGGCAGATTCAAAGTCGCATACAGTATCACCGGCGTTTTGTTAGAGCAGCTATTCGAATACGCGCCGGAGGTGGTCAGCACGTTCGACGCACTGGCGCGGACGGGGTGCGTGGAGTTTTTGGCAGAGACATATTATCACAGCTTAAGCTTTCTTTATTCGAGAAAAGAATTCATCGAGCAGGTTAACAGGCACAGCGACACGATAGAGAACCTTTTCGGGCAACGGCCGAAGATTTTCCGCAATACGGAGCTTATATACAATAACGACTTAGCGGCGCTGATAGAGGCGATGGGCTGCTTCGACGCAATCCTAAGCGAAGGGGCGGACCATATATTGGGTTATCGAAGTCCCAACTTTGTGTATCAGCCCAAGGGGTGCAAGCATCTGCGTCTGCTATTGAAGAATTACTCGCTGAGCGATGATATAGCATTTAGATTTTCCAACCGCGGCTGGACGCAGTGGCCTTTGACGGCGGACAAGTTTGCGCAGTGGGTAAGCAGGGTCAACGGCAACGGGTACGTGGTGAATCTCTTTATGGACTACGAGACCTTCGGGGAACATCAATGGCAGGAGACGGGGATATTCGACTTTTTGCGTCATCTGCCGGACGAGATTTTCAGGCACCCGGACAATAATTTTATGACGCCGAGCGAAGTTATAAGAGCGTACCCGGCAGTAGGCGTCGTTGACGTTCCGCACCTGATAAGCTGGGCGGATATCGAGAGAGACCTTTCGGCGTGGTTAGGCAACGCGATGCAGTCGAACGCCATCCACGAGCTGTACCGGCTCGAGAAAAGAATCAAAAACAGCGGCGACAAAGAGCTTATCAACGACTGGCGGAAGATGCAGACGAGCGACCATTTCTATTATATGTGCACGAAATACTTCGCCGACGGGGACGTGCACAAGTATTTCAATCCCTACGATTCGCCATACGATTCTTACATCAACTTTATGAACATCTTAGGCAATCTGCAGCAGCGCTGCGGCAAATCCCACAGCGCGGCTGTGCCTGGTCCGGCCTCTTACAATACAGCATCGCAGGCGGAAGCGGCAGCAGCGCCGAGTTAAAAGAGACCTAAGACCTAAGACCTAAGACCGCAGACCACAGACCACAGACCTAAGACTTGAGACCTTTTTTCGCTTCCTCCTACGCTGAAGCTACGGAGGACAGAGTCGCTACGCAGGGCAGGGAGAGCACAGAGAATATTCATTTTCTATTTTCCATTTTCAATTTATGATTTGTTGGCGTTTAAAAAATAGGTTACTGTCACCGGTTTGGTCGACCGGTTTGGTCAGGCAGGTTTGGTGTGGTTTGGTGCATCATCTCGGTGATTGAGCTTGGCTTGGAGTTTCATTCACCCACAAAGGCAATGATGCTTGTATATTCTCATCGATTGCTAAATCAATCCTATATTTTCCGTATTGTTCAAATTCCAATCCAAAGAGATTAAGAATGAGATTAGCAGCTGAAGAGTCGAAGCCATTACCAGTTCGAACAGATATTTTGCCCTCAGGTGTAGGGCCAATAGCCTTCCCATCCTGATCGATTATGTGAATTCTTATGGAATGGTCTCCATCTTCGATATTATCAAACCGGATTCTTGTTACAATTGAGCAAGCAGGATGTTTGACAGGCAATTGTTTGGCCCAAATAACATCGAAAGCCCCCAAAATATTTAATTTTCGTTGCTGATCTGTTGCAGCATCACATAACAAAAAAGCTTCAATATTCATTGTTTTTGCCTTTAATCATATGTTCTCAGCTTGAATTCAATTTTCATACTTCTTTCATAAAAAAGAGATACATCAAAATGCAACCATCCAGTATTAAATTGTCTAACAGCTATTAAACACTATTTACACTACAGCAATTGCTGCATTACTTAGCTCATCAGGGCGGTTGTTTTTCGGGTCGAAGATGCACAGTATCTACCTGTTGTTATTATCCTCCTGATTGTCACCAAATACAAGGGGAATTGTGGGCGTTCCGGCAAGGACCTGCCACACAACGGCGAGATTGGCGGGGCCAAATACAAATACGGGAATGCCGCTTGCGAGAGGAGGGGGGTGTGACTATGATAAGCTGAAGAATATGAGGTGCAGAACGTTCGGGGGCAGTGAATTGTGCTGACGTTACAGAAGGCAGACGATAAAGGCGTCATTGGCATAAAGACCGGCAAGGTCGGCTTAGACAGTTTGTTAGAAAAAGAATGGCTGTTGACGAATACGCGAGGGGGGTACGCCTCGTCGAGTATCGTCGGGTGCAATACGAGGCAATATCACGGCCTGCTGGTCGGGGCGCTCGAGCCGCCAGTCAACAGGATACTGGCCCTGTCAAACTGTCTTGAAACCATTGAGTGGGGCCTGTGCAAATTCGAATTAGCGACGAATGAGTTTCCCGACAAGGTATGGCCTGAGGGTTTTTTGCGTCTGAAGTCATTTCGGCGGGATACGGGGGTTCAGTTTCATTACGAGATTGGGGAGATGGAGCTGACAAAGAGCGTTTATCTGCTCCGCGACAGGGATATGGTTGCGGTTGTGTATGATTTCAGCGAGGTTGAGCAGCCGATGGATTTCAGCATACGGCCATTTGTTGCACTGCGAGATTTTCATTCGCTCCAGAAATCGAACCCGCTGCTAAGCTGCAAGGAGGTTGCCGAAGGTATTGTAGTCAGCTACGACCAGCCGAAGTCTGCGCAGTTAATCATAAGCTGTCCGGAGGCGGCTTTCGAGAAAGACGTGCAATGGTGGTTCAACTTCTGCTATCGAGTTGACAGGGAGAGGGGGCAGGATTTCAGCGAAGACCTTTACAGCCCCGGCGTATATAGATGCCGAATTGATTCGGCGAGAAGGATTGTGTTGTGGGCGGATTTGGGCGAGGCATACCGGCCGGGGCATTTTGTTTTGCCGGATATCGAAGAGGTTGTCCAGCAACTTCGTGAACACAACAGCAGCATTACTGCAGCGGCGAAGGGCGATAAGGTTTTGGCGGCGCTATATCGTGCGGCGGACCAATTCGTTGTGAAAAGGGTTAGTCACGGCGCCAAGCAGACGACGATTCTTGCGGGCTTTCCGTGGTTTGCGGACTGGGGCAGGGACGCTTTTATATCGCTGCCGGGATTGTTATTGGCGACGCGGAGGTTCGACGAGGCGAAATCGGTGCTGCTGACTTTCGCACGGGCCGAAAGTCGGGGTATGATACCGAACTGCTTCGACGATTACAGCGACAGGGCACACTTCAACAGTGTTGATGCATCACTGTGGTTTATCAATGCGGCGTTTGCCTATTTAGAAGCGTCGAAAGACAATCGCGGTTTTGAAGAAGAGCTTTTGCCGGTAATTATCGGCATCATCGAGGCATATCGAGACGGGACGCGGTTCGGCATCGTTGCGGATTCGGACGGTCTTATCACGGCGGGTGACAGCGATACGCAGATTACGTGGATGGACGCGAAGTTCGATGGTTTTGTGTTTACGCCGAGATACGGCAAGGTCGTCGAGGTCAACGCGCTATGGTATAACGCGATTATGCTGCTTGAGCATTTCCTGACTGATGACCCCCGCTGTGTTAATCCCGAATTTCTTGAGGCGCTACGCAGCAGGGGGGATACAATCCGCGACGGTTTTCGAGGGTTATTCTGGAACGAGTCGTGGGGGTGGCTCAATGACTGCGTACTTCCTGACGGTACAGCCGACGCAACACTTCGGCCAAACCAGATATTCGCGGTGAGTTTACCTTATTCGCCGCTGGAGCCGGCCCAGCAGAAAGCGGTGGTCGATATCGTCGGGAGCAAACTTCTGACGCCTTTTGGCCTGCGAACGCTATCGCCTGACGACGCCCGGTATCAGGGGACATACGCCGGCGGTCAGCATCAGCGGGACCGGGCCTATCACCAGGGGACGGTCTGGGCATATTTAATCGGACCGTTCGTCGAAGCATACCTTAAAGTAAACGGGCCCAAAGCGAAGAAACAGGCCGGCCGATTTATTGAGCCGCTTTTGAAGCAGTTGACCGACGACGGCTGTATCGGGCAGGTCAGCGAGATATACGACGGCGACGCTCCGCACAGGCCGAAGGGATGTTTTGCTCAGGCGTGGAGCGTTGCCGAGGTTATTCGCGCGTATCTGATGGTGAGGGATTAGCAGGCGGGTTTCGGATGCCATTCGGCGGAACAATTCTGTCCTTTCATTGATGATAATTTTTGCTATAATTGCAATTGATTGAATGTCTCAATTTGGAGGATTCGAAAATGTCACGCGTAATCACTTTTGTCATAATCGCAGCAGTTTTTCTTTGTGTGGTCGGCTACATTGGTGCGGCGGCCGTTGGGCAACGGGATGCGAACAACACCGCTGTTTCGGCCAGCGCTATTAACGTCGCACGGCCAAAAATGAGAGTCGATTCCGTAACTGTGGCTGATTTCTACCTGCGTGACGGAAGCACCGTCTCGGGCAGACTGCTCAGCGAGGATAATACCCAGGTCGTTGTCGAGCTGGTCGAGGACAGCACACTGGTTACCAAGACTTACAGCAAAAGAGAAGTTGATACGCGAACGCTGAGAACCAGGCCTGTTCTCGAAAATCTCTACTATACTCAGCTTGGCGAATATTTTGCTGCCAGGACGTGGGATTTCAGAGACGACCCCGATGATTTCATCCAGGCCATTCGCTGTTACGAGAAGGCCAAACAGTCACTGCAGGCGGGCGGCGTTAACGGCGACAGAGTGGCGGAAATCGACAAGGCAATAAAGAAGCTCGAAGAGGACAGGGAGGTCTGGACGGCCCAGGTGGAATCGCGAGCGAAACTGAGAAAGTTAGAATACGAGGCAGAAGCCGAGAACCGCCTGAAACAGCTCGAACGGCAGGTCGTCGAAAGTAATGAGAGCATCAAGAATCTCAGTGAAACCGCAGATAATATGAAGGGCGATTATGACAAGCTTGAAGAGACGGTCACGGGGCTGAACAAGGACTATGCCGAACAGCTCAGAATACTCCAGAACCAGATTCGGGAAAATCAAGTTGCTATAAATGAGATATGGGTCCAGTTGAACTGGTGCTGTCGTTTCCGAGCGCCTGCACCCGGCGGCGGATAAACGGTTGTTTTTGCGTTGCGAGTCCGTTCAGAACTGGGCGGCGATTTTCACGGCCTTATCTATTGCCGCCGAGCGTTTCTGATTTGCGAGGTCGGGGCCTTTGGCGAGCGTCGGTTCGACAATAACCGAGCGGATGTCGGTCAGGCCGATGAAGCCGAGAATCAGTTCGAGATATTTTTTCTGCATATCGAACGCCGCCGCTGGTGTCCCTTCGGCATACTCGCCGCCGCGAGCGTATGCGACGTATACCGGCTTGCCAGTAACCAGCCCCTTGTAGTTGCCGTTGGAATCGACGGTGAACGTCTGGCCCGGCTGGACGAGGATGTCGATATACTGCTTTAGCCGATAGGGTATCGAGAAGTTCCACATCGGGACGGCGAGGACGTATTTGTCGGCGTTTTTGAACTGGTCGATGACTGCCACGACCTTTTCCCAGGCCTGCTTTTCCTCCGGGCTGCGCTCTTTTTGGTGCATTATTTTGTACTTGCCGGAGGCCGCCATAAGATCAAACGCGGGAAGATTAGCCGAGAAAAGGTCCAGCACCTCGATTTGGTCTTTCGGATTTGCCTTTTTGTATGCCTCTACAAAGGCATCCGCCACCGCCGATGAGTATGACCTTTCCCTCATCGGCGAGGCCTTTATATAAAGAACTTTGCTCATAAAGCCCTCTGTTCAAACCTGTTTTTTAGTTTCCGGGTTCGGATAATAGCTTACCATTACAGCTTTTACTGTCCAGAGCAATAAAAAGTGCATGAAATTGTCGTGTC
>Ga0315549_1002306_pt1 | contig 18344 bp, 26 predicted proteins | sample SalMarSW160200MG_FD_203101 | JGI IMG/M metagenome (GOLD analysis project Ga0315549, IMG submission 203101) | Salt marsh sediment microbial communities from the Plum Island Ecosystem LTER, Massachusetts, United States - Salt Marsh Sediment SW1601-200 ... | reverse complement strand
GCTTTAGCGGGTGCGCCTGTCCAAAATTCAAAACAAATATTATCTGAAAAGCCTTGCTAAAAAAACGTGCACGCGATTCATCCCCTACCTAAAGGTTGGGGATTTCTCGCTGAGATGAGATTAAGATGCGAAAAGGTATTGTTTGATACATTTAACATATTGCAACACCGTTCTCTTTCACTATATATAGTGTAATTTTGCTAGGTTGTATATATAACTATGTTTTTTGGGCGTTCTGATATATAAAGTTAACCCCATAATTTCAAAAGTGGTTTTGAAAAACGTTTGTCGCCGGATAAGTGCTTTCATGCTTCCCCATCCACGAAATCGTAAACATCCTCTGATTGGATGGATACTTCAATATCCCCTTTTTTCACACTTAGAAACGACTTCATTTTCCCTCCTTTAATAGTGCATAAAAACTGTCAATTATTTATCTCTCCTATTATATGCCCCCCATTCCATCTCATTATATATAAACTTTTTTCTCAACCTCTGTTTTTGTATACTGCTCTATATCTGTTGGGCTTCTAATTCCGGTTTTTTCCATCTCTTTAGCAACAGCTTTCATTTCAGCCTTAAAATCTGGCTCTTTCTCAGTAAATTTGTATCCACATTGGGGGCAAATATGATTTTCCTTTTTTTTAGCCATATTCACTTTGAAATCGGTTGTCCCCAATTCATCATAACTACTTTCCTTTATTTTTGTTGAAATTGCTATTTCAATTTTTTCAAAGATGGGGGGAATATCTTCGTCCCCGTATATTAATTTCTCACATTCCAACATTTTCATAAAATTCTTTCTTTCAGATGCACTAACATCGTATAACCTTACATCTCCAATTTTTTCATCAACAGCATATATTACTCTCTTCGCAAATGGTAAAACACTTTCCCCGAAAATATCCACAAAATCATGGATATCCTTTGATGTCACATCAGTTATTAAAACAGATTTTTTCTCTGCCATAAATATATACACCTCTGGGGTAAATAAAAGTTGGGAGAGAAGTTATAAGACCAATGATGCTTTTCCAGTTTTTCAGTCTATAAAAAAAGAGTATTTCCTTAATTTTCTAAGTCTGTAAGGTAGGATAAACAAATAAGTTAAATTTGTTAAGTCTATAGTGGGAGAGTACGGAAATAAACCCATATAAAGCCCATAGAGAGCCATACAGGGCATTTCTCCTGTAGTGGGGGCAATCCTTTAAGATAAGATAGGAAGGGGTGTGATGCCCTGAAATGATGTACCCTTTTGTAGAATCTATGAATACTTTATGAAGCGAAATTTATAATAAAATATATATGTTGGAAATTTTCATCAATGCAACCGCATTCCGCAATATTGGCAGTAAACAAACTCTTTCCTATTTAACTTCCCACAATGGGGGCAATAGAGCTTTTGGCTCTCCTCATATTCCTGCTCTTTTTTCACCCTGTTTATTATCTCTCTTTTATTTAGGTATGTATTAACAATATATGCAAAAAACCAGATAACCACTATACAAATAATGGTGAATATGATGCCATCAACAATCATTCCCATTTCTGTCATCATTAAAATTAATGGAAAGTAATATACATAAAAGTTCCCCCTATTACATCTGAAAGATAGCAATCTTTTTATATATATTTTATATATAATTTATTTAACATGAAAAAAATAATATCAGTCAATATTGATGAAGATTTGCATAAAAAGGCTAAGGAAATGGGCATTGGGATAAGTGCCTTTGTCAACATAAAACTTCGTGAATACATCGCTCTTATAGAAGGAAAAGGTGCATCCTATGGGGGCAATCCTCCACCAGAACCCTTAATAAATAAAAATCCATTACAGGAATCAAGGGCTCGTAGCCCAGCCAGGACAGGGCGACAGCCTCCTAAGCTGTAGATCAGGGGTTCGAATCCCCTCGGGCCCGTATTTCCTTGATATCATGAAACTTCCGGTATTATTGATTGGGATTTTGCTCCTGACAGCCAATTTTTCGGTTTCCCAGTCGGACAGAAGTAACATGGATGTAAGTCTGAAATGGGTAGAGGTGGAACAACCTTATGCCGGCGAAGGAGAAATTATAAAAATAAAAGCAAGGATATCAAATTGCAATGATAATGAATCTGTTGCTCCTTTCACTGTTTTCTTCTATCATGATGAAATAAATGACTGCAATCTAATCGACGAGAAGCATTATGATTCTGTAAATGTCTACCGGCTTCCGTCCGTGTCTTGGGATACAAAGGGATTTACCGGGGAACATACAATTATTGCCCATATTGATATTGATGATGAAAATAGCAGCAACAACTGGGGTAATACTTCGATAAAAATTTTTGATACCATCCCAAAATGGCCCGAGAAAAAGGTTGTCATAACAGAGATTTACTATCATACCTATCCAAACAAAAAAGATGAATATATACGCATCCACAACCCCACTTCAGAGGAGATACTTATCTACGGCTGGTATCTGACAAATGACCCTTGGAAAAGGGCAGATGAGCAAACAAAAATCACTTTCCCCAACATGTTCATGAATGGAAATCAGACCATATGTGCCACACAGAATGCTTCCTCATTTTTCACGGAGATAGGCAGGATACCGGATTTCGAGTATTACGACTGTTCTTCCACCCCTGACCTTGAAAGAAAAGGTTCTTTTATACTTTCAAATGAGGGAAATGTAATATGCCTGAAAGACCTCTATAATCATACCGTCGATACCGTCATATACGGAAATAAAAACTTCAGTGAGGGATGGAAAGGAAGTACAGTAAAAAGCCTCAGTCAGGGAGAAATAATGAAGAGAAGAGATACATTTATCGATACCAATTCCAGCAAGGACTGGGAGTATAACAGAACATATCGTATCGGCCAGTCGGACTTTCCGTCTTTTAATATTAGGTTCAACGGAAGTGTAACCCTTTTCTCATCACCTGACAGCTCCTTCGCCACCATCTCATCGGAAATCGAAAGAGCGAACGGTTCCATATATGTGAATATGTACGAATTTACAAATCCCTGGCTATGTGACAGTCTGTGTAATGCCCTAGGCAGAAATGTCTCTGTAACAGTGCTTCTGGAGGGGCAGCCTGCCGGCGGACTGAACATGGCAGAAAGATACATAGCCGGCAAAATTTGCAGGCATGGCGGGAATGTGCTCTACATGGCAGGGAACAGACAGGAAGGGAGATATCGCCGTTATGCATTTGACCATGCAAAATATGCGGTCATTGATAATGAAATGTCTATAATTCAATCTGCAAACTGGGGAAAGACAGGTGTACCTGCATCAAACACATTCGGCAACAGGGAATGGGGTGTTACCGTGAGAAACGAAAGTTTGGCACATTTTCTGACAGGTATTTTAAAGAAGGATTTAGATTATACGGCAGATATTATGCCTTTTGACTCTTCAAATTTTCTGTACGGCAATCCTTCAACGGATTTTGTAATTGATAATAGCATACCGGAAGGCAACTATTACGCTGAATTTTCCCCGGAAACGGTGAACGGCACATTCAATCTCACTGTTATCCTGTCCCCTGACAATGCGGAAAAAGAGATATGCGGGCTCATACGCTCTGCAAGAAAGAGTATTCTGGTAGAGCAGTTTTATATCCAGAAAAACTGGAACGGGATAAATCCTTTCCTGAAAGAGATAATAAACAAGAGGGAGGAGGGCGTGGAGGTGCAGGTCATAATGAACTACAATCCTTACTATGAATCAACAGATGAGATGAACAGAGAAACCACATATTATCTGAAGGAAAACGGCATAGATGTAAAATTTGTGTATTCGAACTGGTCTTATTTCAACAATGTGCACAACAAAGGGATGGTGGTGGACGGGAATAAAACGCTTATTTCATCCATAAACTGGAATGAAAATTCAGTAAGGAACAACAGGGAAATGGGAATAATAATTGAAAATGAAGATGTGGGGGACTACTTCACGAAAATATTTAACTACGACTGGAACCTTTCAAGGCACGAGAAAGATAACGTGAATAAAACAGATTATACAGATATCCTGGCAATCATTGCAGTTTTTGCAATCACATTTTCACTCATATATCTGCACTGGAGGAGAGAATGAATCTGCTTTCCGTTGTATACATTATTATCATACTGGCAGGTCTTGCTTATGCGGCAAAGAGAAAAATTCTCATATCCCAGATGATAGTTGTCATCAATTTCATAATCTTTTTCCTTCTTGTTTTTACATCTCCTACTTTCTCCACTGGCTCTTCCCCGATATCTCAGGACATGGCATTCAGACCATCTTATCTAGAGGTGGGTGGGATATCCCATCTCTATACTTTATTCACTTCCATGTTTATCCACGGCGGTGTTCTACATATCCTTATGAACATGATTATATTCCTGCTCATAGGCATTCCCTTTGAACAACGTGTGGGCAGCATGAGATTTGCTGCCGTATATTTTGCTACCGGAATTTTTGGAGCCTTATTTTTTTCCATATTTAATTGGGGTAGCGACGTTATGCTTGTGGGTGCCTCTGGAGCAATTTTCGGCGTTTTCGGAGCATTCGCCGCACTTTATCCCAGGGATAAGGTCGTCATGCCGATTCCACTTCCAATCATGTTCTTTGTAAGGATGCCGGTGATAGTGGCAACGATAATGTTTGCATCTCTGGAGACAGTATACACAATAAGCGGTATTTCAGACGGAGTGGCACATCTTGCCCACATAGGGGGAATTGTCTCCGGTATATCCATCTCCGTCTTCATGAGAAAAGAAAAGCATGTGAATACCGGCATCATAAATTTTGATGCACTGGAAAGGCTCATAAATAACGAAAAGCAGAGAGATACTTTCATCAGGGCAAAAGAGGCTGATTTGCCGGAGGTTAGAGAGGCATGGCTTTCCCAACTACTTAAGGAATTGAGATGCCCGAAATGCGGTGGAAAACTGGAAAGAAATAAGGAAATACGATGCAAGAACTGCGGCTACCGGCTCATGTAAAATTTAGAAACCGATTAATTTACCGAACAGCAGGTAACTGGAAATGGCATAACCGATTATCGCCCCTCCGTTAAGGCACGGCAAACCCGCCTGGGGATTTCCTTTTGCTGCGAACCCCATCAGAATAAAAAAACCTGCAAGAGAGCCGGCAATTGCTGCTACCGCTACGGTAAAACTTCCCGAAAAATATGAAGCAGATATAAGTATACCGGGTATAATCACATCCCCGAGACCCATGAAAAGGGCATCTCTTTCTTCCTCAAGCCCTTTCTCTTTCAGAAAGGAATAGTGGCGTTTTTTCGGCACGACCATAAGGAGGGGGAGACTTTCCCCAACGACCGTATCCGCAAGGCTTACCATGTGTTTCGTTTTGTAGACGGAAATGGCATCATATATTGCAAGTATCAGAAGCAATGTTACTGCCAGAGGCACCGAGAGAGATGAGCCGAATATCGCAATAATGCCGGCTGCCATCAACACACCCAATGCGTCTACAACGTACCACTCCGGATATTTCATGAGAAGAAGAATGGCAATAATTGCGAGTGCGAGTGACAGCGGAAAAGAAACGGATGGGAACGCAATCAAAAAGAACGCCCGGAATATGTAGTATATTGACATGAAGAACACGAACAGGATTATATATTTCACGAAGTCTTTTCTGTATCTGGCAATGAGAAGGATAAATGCGGTAAATACGATTACAATGAGAATTACCTGCAGCACATTTGTCGGGTCATTCGGATTTTTGAATGCCCTTACCCCTGCCTCATGAAACGGATGTATGGCCACAAGAGACAGAATCTGTGCAATGAAAAAAAGTGCCCCCATGAATGCAATGGGCAACGTTTCTCTATCTTTCATTGCCATGAAATGTCATTTTGATATATAATTGTCCCGATGCCATAAACCTCTACGAACAGCCTTCTTCCATTACGGATGACGAATCACTGAGGAGAATACTCATGGATGTCGCCGCTTGAGAAAGGCAAGAAAAAGGTTAAGGAATTGCTTGGACAAATATTTTGCATCCTTATCTTTCATACCCTCAGGGTCCCGCATGCATCATGTCGTGCACTTCATCATAAAGTTCAAAATTGTATGCGATTTCCAGCTCGCTTTTGAGCAGGTAATAATGGCTCTCCTCCATGCTTGAGAGATATCTTGCCATGGCTTTTTCATTTTCCTCTTCGGCGGCCTGCTCCATCTCCTTGTAAAAGTCAGATGCAATCTTCTCTGCCTCCATTGCATTTTTCAAAATTTCAGAAAGTTGCATATCGTCGGTTACCTCAAACGACAGGAAGGGCATTTCGCTGTCCTCGGGCAAAACCATATCCCTGTCCGGGAATTTCGCTCTGAAAAGTTTTTCAAGCAAGTTTTTATGGCCCACCTCCTCATTCTGCAAAAATTTAAATTTGTCCTTCAGCAAAAATATTTTTGTCTGCTCTGTAGCCTTTCCATAATTCTCTGCTGCATCCACCTCTGACCTTATTGCAATTCTTATCATATCTTCAATATCTGTCATAATTTCATAACAACATTTTTTATAAAAAACTAACTGATATGGCAGATTGAATCAAATTTTCGAATTGCTTATTCTATCTACTCAATTTTCTCGAACTGGTCTTTTGACGCACCGCACACGGGGCAGACCCAGTCGTCCGGTATTTCTTCAAACGGGGTTCCTGGCAGGATGCCCCCGTCTTCGTCCCCTTTCTCCGGGTCATATACATACCCGCATATTTTGCATACATATTTATCCACTTTATTCACCTCCTCTTTTTCGCTTTTGACATAGGTGGGTGCTGTTTCCGGGGACCTGCCACCCTTTATTTTATAGTAATATGCATATGTCATGGGCTCTCCATTCCCTGAAACTTCTGCCTCGACAACTTTGCCTATAAATAGGGTATGTGTCCCCACATCCATACTTTTCATCACCTCTGCCTCGATGAACCCGACGGTGAAATCAAGAATAATAGGAACGCTTGTTACACCAATTTTGTATTTCACATTTTTGAGTTTATCAATATCCCTGCCGGATTTGAAGCCGAACTGTCCTATCAGTTTCATAGGCGCCTCTTTTGAAAGAATGGAGACAGTAAAAACCCCGCTTTTCCCTATGAACTCATGAGTGAAATTTTTCTTGTTTATACAAACCGCTATGACAGGTGGCTCGGCGCATACCTGAAAAACAGTATTGGCTATCTGCCCGTTAAAATCTTCACCCCTCTTCGAGCTGACAATGTACATGCCGTAGCTTATGAGTCCGAATACCTTTGTATTCATTATGCTAACATAAACAATCTGAATATATTAATTTTTATATCAAACAAATATTCCTATTTCACTTCTCCGAGAGAGGTGATGGAGTCTCTGACAGGCACAATTATTACATATGTACATGGCAGACTTTCATACTCAAGGGGAAGAAAACGCCTATCGGCGTTTTATAATTTTCCAGGCGATTCATCCCCTAACTAAAGGTTGGAGATTTCTCGCTTGGATTTCATAAAAAGTGATGACATTATTGTGAATATTATTGTATATTGATCCCATAATATCTTCGAAAATAATTGTGGATTTTTTCTGGGGCTAATGTACAACACTATGACCCCGCTTTTTCGGCAATTTATCTCATAAGTTATGCAGTAGTCCCCACTCTCAACCTCCAGAATTCAGAATGCTCCAATCTCTTTCCTTTTTCAGCTGGAACATGACATATTTTATCAGTTTCTCCATGTTCCATACTCTAGTTCTTTAAAGAATTCTTCTCCTGAAAAGCAATACCAAAACGAGGAGCCACACCAGATGAACAGCAAAGCCAACCTGAAAATTACTCATTAAATTTCCTCCAGGTTGTATTTCTTCATATATTTTATAAATCCAGTAGGTCGGAAGGAGAGCGGTGAATTTGCTCCAGTCTGTGGAGAGGTTCCTCGCAACCACCACAAACTTTATTACTATGGGGAGCAGGAGTATCCAGCCCACTATTTTCATTACCGCCATTGCCTGCATCCTCGTCTCCGAGAAGTCAATGACGAGGAGAGCAAAGATTATTGCCTCAAGAACGAAGAGAAGGATGAGCATTCCGAGGACTTTGCTTGAAAGGCTTATATCTAGTATCCTAGGTGCGACGAGCGTCAGTACCACAGTTATGATACTGCTCCAGAGAAGTCTGTAGGCTAAAAAGGCGGTGCTCGAAATCGGCACTACCTGCAGAGCGTGAATGGTTTTTTCCTCCTTCTCGTTGACTATCATGAACCCCGGCACCATGCCGAATATCATAGGTATCATGAGCAGCACAAAGAGTGCAGGCCCGAAGTATAGCTGCGAGGAAAGCCTTTCCTTTAGTACTCTAACGATGCCAAGGAGAACCAGGCTCATCACCACGCTGTAAACGAGTATGGGGTCTCTCCTGAGCATTTTCCAGTCGGTTTTGTAAATAGCTGCAAACTTCCCAACAACACTCATCTCAATCCCTCCACCGCATACTTATAGAATCTTATTTTGGCTATCCAGTAAGCCACCACGGCCCACAAGAGGAGAGCAACTATAGCAATGTTGAGTGTCCTTGATGCCATTTCCTTGAAGCCCGTCTGGAGCAGGTATAGCGTTGGATAGCTTGGGATTATGTATAGGGCCCTCGTCCAGGAGCCTGTCAATAGGTTATGATAGGCCGCAAAGGGGAGCGAAGAGATTGCCAGAATGGCCAGCATGGGCACGAAGTAGTCGTCCAAGTTCCTGTGCTTCGCTGCTATTCCAATGCCAAGTAATGTGTAGACTATTGAAGTTAGAACAACACCGAGGAGAATATGGGGCCACCCCTCAACGAAGCCCGTGCCAACCGCCAGCATCAGCACTGCCCCGGCTAAGCCGAGTAGGGCCATTATCAGAGTCTTGGCAAGGTAGTAATCTCTCCACTCGAGCGGCGTCACCGAGAGTGCCCCGACAACTCCATCCTTCTTCTCGAACATTATTATCGTCCCTACGAACATAAAACCCATCAGCCCCGGCTCCATGAATAGGAAAAGCGGCGCAATGGTTGCATGGTAGCTTGAAGGAAACGCCCGGATTATCAATCCGTAGGCAAGTGCACCGAGGAGGTAGATTGGATAGGTATAGTTCCTCAGCCCTACCCTCAAGTCAGTCCTTGCAAGGCTTGCCAACGTCAAACCAATCTCCTCCCCGTAACTTTGAGGAAAATCTCCTCCAGAGTGGGTTCCTCTGTATTTATCCTCTTTATCTCGTGGTTCCGCAGGACGTTCAGGAACTCCTCGTTATGGCCGAGCTCTTCAATCGGAAACTCATTCATCCCAATACCCCCGCCGGCAGAGTACTCAACCTTGACAAGCCTCTTGCCCATTTTGACTTTGAGCTCTTTTGGATTATCAACGAGCCTAACCGCGCCCTCCACGATGAATCCCGCTCTGTCACAGAGCTCATCAGCGACATACATGTTATGGGTAGTGAGGAAAATCGTCTTCCCGTTGTCCTTCATCTCAAGGAGTAAATCTTTAATCTTCCTCGCGCTTCCAGGATCGAGACCTTCGAGGGGCTCATCGAGAAATAAAATCTCCGGGTCTGGAAGAAGCGCACGAGCAAGGTCCAATTTCTTCCTCATACCTTTTGAAAATTCGGCAGCCAGCCTGTCTTCCTCCTTGCCCAATCCCACCATTTTGATTACCTCCGCCGGTTTGAGGTGCTTTCTGTAAAATGAGGCAAAGAATTCGAGATTTTCAAGCGCTGTCAGCTTTGAGTAAATCGCAGGAAACTCAAAGGAGACACCTATTTTCTGGTAATAGTCCTTGCCCCACTCCTTTAAATTCCTGTCAAAAACTTCCACTTTGCCCTCATAATCCTTAATAATTTTAACAAGAATCTTGATTGTTGTAGTCTTTCCTGCTCCATTCGGCCCAAGAAAGCCATAAATTTCTCCCCCCTCGACTTCAAAACTCAGATTTTCCACACCCTTGGCACCATCATAATATTTTTTAACATTCCCAACTCGAATAACCGACATTGCATCCACTCAATCGGGAACTATGCCCTAAGAATATTTATGATTTCCGTTTTCTTTGATTACCCATCTTTATCCGGGGGCAAATCATTCCAGTAAGTTTGATCAAGTGCCTTTCACTCCACTATCAGATTATCGCTCAACCTATCAACATCCGCAAGCATGAACTCGTTGCTCATGTGAAGGCAATTGACCGGGCATACATCGTTGCACTGACTGCAGAATATGCACCTGCTTACATATATCTTTATTTTCTTCTCCTCTTCCTTGAAATCGATTGCTTTTGCAGGGCATACACGAATGCACAGCTTGCACCCTATGCATTTTTCCTTATCATAGACAATCTTTCCTCTGAAAGACTCCGGCAACTCCACCGGCGGGTTTATTTTCACCTCACCGCTCTCAACCTTTTCCATCAATGCAGTAACATCGTTGGGTGTATACTTTACCGGAAATTTATTGGTAAAGGGCTTATGAAATAGCTGTTTTATTAACTGGCCAAACATCGGGAACATTTCACCACCATCTAACAGTTAAAACCTGTGAGTCCCACATCAGAAGCACCAAACCAAGCAAAGCCATGAGAGTTATGGCGACCCAGTATGTTGATACAACCTGACTTATTCTCAAACGTGCAACTCCCACCCTTATAAGCGTTACCGAAAACAACATCACCAAGAATATTTTCAGAAGGAAAAACAGGAAATCAATGATGAACGACGGGATGCTGCCGAGACCGAAAAACTGAGATATCCCGTAAGGGAAGAAAATTGCAACCACGAGCGAGGTAAGAGCAAATGTCTTAACCCCGTCTGCAAGGTAAAACATTGCAAGATTCCTTCCGGAATACTCCACGAGCAGCCCTCCTGCAATTTCCGTCTCCGCCTCCGCCACGTCAAACGGTATTTTTGAAAGCTCTGCAGGGAGGACGATAATCAATGCAAGAAGAATCAGAATCAGCCCTGCAACGCCAAGCAGTCCTACATTGCCCCATATAGGATGGGAGGAGATAAAAGAAAGCGTGAAGATATCACCTTTGAAGGCATCGCTCATCTTCCATGCAACGGATATGATCGCAACTGCCAGCGGGAACTCATAGGATATCATGGTTACCATCTCACGCTGCGCACCTACTGTTGCATAAGGGGAGCCGGATGCAAATCCGCCTACAACCATGGAAAGGGCAGGTATTGTGAGCAGATACAAAATCAGAATCAGGTCACCGTGCCCGTGCAGCAACGGCTCGTATCCCGCTATGGGAATATAAAGAAGTAGCGTAATCGATGAAGCAAGGCATACCACCGGAGCCAGATTGAAAAGCCATGAAACGGCATTTTCCGGAACAACATTATCCTTTACAAGCAATTTTCCGACGTCCCAGAAGGGCTGTCTCAGAGGAGGTCCTATCCTCGACTGCATATGTGCTGCAATCTTTCTGTCAATGCCTTTATATGATAATCCCAGGAACAATGCAAAGAATGCTATTCCTATCGTGCCCATTACAACTCTAAAAAATATCTCTCCCGTCATTTCATCATCTCCTTTGTCTTTTCTATAGATAGATTATGCAAATCCTCCGCGGTTATTATCCTTTCATTATCATCCAAAACAACAGCCCTGTTCGTGCACGACATGCATGGGTCTATGGATGCGGCAACAATAGGTATGTCGGCAATCTGATGGTGCATGAGCATCGGCATCCATGCAAGAATGTTGTTATATGTCGGAGCCCTCACCTTCCATGTGTAAAGACCGTCAAACCCACTCTTCAGTTTGACGTAATGTATGTCCTCGCCCCTTGGAGCTTCATGCCTGCCTATCGCCTCTCCATCTGATTTCTTTATCGTGGCAAGTATTTTCGGTATTTTTTCCTCCGATATGATCTCTCCGGATGGCATTTCGTCAAGTGCCTGTTCTATTATCTCAACAGACTGTTTGACCTCCAGAAGGCGGACAACTATTCTGTCATAAGTGTCGCCCACCACATCGCCCGTGAGTATATCAGGCGTCATGGCTTTCACATCAAAATCAGGATAGGCATAATAAGAAGTATCCTGACGCACGTCCTTTTTCACACCGCTTGCCCTTACAGTCGGTCCAGTTGCTTCAAGTTTAATTGCATCTTCTCTGGTGAGTATGCCTATATCCCTTGTTCTCATCTTTATCGTTTTGTCCTCGAGGAAAAGTTTTGCAACCTCGCCGAATAGATCCAGGTAATACTTTATCATCTCCCGTATCTTCGGCACATGCTCGTCCTTTATGTCGCGTCTCACACCGCCGTACATCATGATTGCCTTAGTAACTCTGTTACCGTTGACAATCTCTAGAGTATCCATAACTTTCTCCCTTATTTTCCAAGTATAATGAAGCAAGGAGTCAAATCCAAGTTCATGGGCAGCAACGCCAGCCCACAGCAGATGGGAATGTATTCTCTCCAGCTCCGACTGTACGACCCGGATATACTGTGCCCTCTCAGGCACTTCCATGTCTGTTATCTCCTCAACAGCCATGGCAAGGCAGGCAGGATGACAGAAATTGCATATACCACATATCCTCTCAGCAACATATATCGTCTGAATCGGATTGTTTCTATTCATGCCAATCCATTCTATACCGCGATGATTCTGACTTGCTATTACATCCACATCGGTTATTTCCTCGCCGCTTATGGTGCAGCTTATCATTATTGGCTCTTTAAGCGCAGGATGTATCGGCCCTATTGGTATAGTATACTTCATTCTTTCCACCCTTCGTAAAGCTTGTTAATTTTCTTCGGAGCAGTTTCGTCCCGCCTCCACGGATATATTCCATCTGGGAAATCCTCCGTTAGGAAAAGATGCCGTTTGTCTTCAAGCCCCTTCACGTCGATTCCCATCATCTCTATTATTTCTCTCTCCGAGAATGCAGTACCGGGGATAATGTCAGTCAATGTGGGAACCCACAGATCCTTTTTCGGTATGGTAACCTTCAATGTTATAGGCACCTCCCCCATGTAACTTCCGTATCCCAAAGAAAGATGATAGTTCACTTCAACTTCCTCCCCCACGTCTGCCGGCGATATTACGGAAAAATGGGGGAAATCATCTGCAATCTCCACCATGTACTCCACAATTTCTTTAAGGCGGTCTCTCCCGACATTTATCCACAAGGTTTTTCTTTCCGTTTTCTTTTTCACTCCCGCCATCCTTGTTTGCACTTTAACTTCCAGGCCTTTCTCTTCGAATGCATCAATAATTTCTTCGATATTCATTTGTTCACACCCCCTCCAAGAACTCCCATGCCTTTGTCACCCCATGAATGATGGCCTCGGGGCGGGGCGGGCATCCCGGCACATAAACGCAGATGGCATCAGGCAATATCTTGTTTATTGGCCCTGCAAGATGATATGATTCATGAAACACGCCGCCTGTTATACCGCAGCTTCCTACAACCAGAATGACTTTCGGGTCGGGCATCTGTTCGTAAACTCTCTTAACCTTGTCCTCCATATCGCTGGTAATGGGGCCGGTGAATACCATAACGTCCGCATGACGGGGAGAACCGACCAGCTTGATACCGAAACGTTCAACATCATAACGCGGGGTCAGGGCTGCCACTATCTCGATATCACACCCGTTGCATGAACCGCTGTTAACATGATAAATCCACAGTGCTTTTTTGAAAGATTTCGATATCATTTGAATACCTCTGGAAGAATAACGACTATGAAAAATATTGTCGCCATGCCAAGGAACCAAAGAACGTAGTCATTGATTATGCCCGTATGGATTTTTTTCATGAAATCGTAGTAGCCTCTCAGTGTATCCGTGAATCCCCAATACATATTCTCCGCCCTTATATGCACCTCCTCCTTGGGCGGCTCCTCCATGCCGGAGAGAAAAGGTTTCTCTTGTTCTCCCTTTGCATGCTTTTTCTCGCCCATGCCCCAGATTATATAAGATATAAGGAAAGCGACAATGAATGCTGCCAGCCATATCACCGGTGACCAGTACCCACCTGTTGTTTCGAGAGCCATTTTATACACCTCCTAGTACTGAACCTATGTAGCCCGCCTGATTCATCAATGCATTTACTGCAGGGTTTACAATATTGTTTACAACAAAATCCGGAAATAGACCGAAGAATATCATTATGACGGCAATTACGGCCATGCTGCCCAGCATCAACTTCGGTGCCTCCTTACAGGTAGCAAATTCAGATAATTTTGGACCCATGAACACGGAATGGAATATTTTTACGAAAATCGCCAGCATGAAGATACTTGCCAGTATTGCAATAATGGAAGTTATCGGGCTTACCTTGTAAACAGACTCATATATAAGGATTTTAGATGCAAACCCATTTAACGGCGGAAGACCCGAGACGGCAGCCATCCCGATGATGAAGAAAATACTGCTGTACTTCATCGAGTGAGCAAGTCCTCCCAGCTTATTCAGATTGCTCTCTTTCGTTACATATATAACAGCCCCTGCAACCAAGAATAACAATCCTATATCCAGCACATCATTGAAAATGTGGAATACACCACCCTGAAGGGCTTTCAGTCCGTACTCACTGATAACACCCCCTCCACCCACCTTTGCCAGTTCAAAGAATCCCACTCCTATGGCAAGCAGTATGTATCCTATCTCCGCCACAGCCGCATAACCGATAAGTCGCTTCATATTAATTTGAATTAGTGCCATCGTTGCTCCGATAAATATAGATACTAATCCGAGAGATATCAATATTATTCCAATGGTTGAAGCATCTATTGCCATGCTGTAAACGGTAAAGCATACCCTTAGTAATGCATAGAGGCTTGCCTGCGTTGCCGCCACCAAAACCATGGAAATTGCTCCAGGTGCTTCCCCGTATGCATCCGGAAGCCACATATGCATGGGTGCCGCCCCTGCCTTCAATACAAATGAAGCAAATAAAAGGATAAATGCTATCTGGGTAGTAAATGTAAATGTTGCCTCGCTACTTATCTCCCCTGCAAGCGCTCCCATGTTGAGAAGGTTGTATTCCCCGTACAGCAGCCCGATGGCAAAAAGGACGAATAATGCTGCCAGGGATGAAATGATGATATATTTTATCGATGCTTCCAAAGGCTTTCCTTTCCTTGCATAAAAAGCAATAAGCGCTGCCGATGAAACGGAAAGAATTTCTAGGAATACGAATAAGTTGAATAAGTCACCTGTCATTTCCATTCCTAGCATTCCCACGAGCATCATCAAAAAGAGTGTGTAATATTTTCCCGAACCTTCGCCTTTTATATAGGAAAAGGAATAGAGCAACCCTACAAACGAGGTGAGAGTGCTTATCATCGCCATGAAAACGCTCATTCCATCCACCTCCAGAATAATGCGAACAGGCACATGGTAGCCGGATGGAAGCGTCAGGCCAACGCTTTTCCCCCCTAGAGTATATACAACCAATCCATTGTCAAAAACATTTTTTGCCAGAATGAAAGCAATGACCAACGTAATTAATGTAGCAACAAAGACCATTGCATCCCTGCCTCTCTTGCTTACTCTATCGACCAACGGTGTAAGGAAAGCAGCAAAGAGAGGAGTGGCTATAATGAGAATGGGCGCATTGGTTACAATCCAGTCATTCATTCTTTCAACCTCCTCATTTCATGAGAATCAAGCGTTCCGTACTTGCGATAAATTCTGATTATAAGGGAGAGAATTAATGCAAGGACAGCAACGCCGATTACAATGCTTGTCAGCGTCAATGCCTGCGGCACCGGCAGCACCATCCCTCTTCCGGAGGGCAGGTTGGTATAAATGGGAGCCACGTCCCCTTCCCTATATCCTAGTGTGATTAAAAAAAGATTTACGCCGCTTTCCAAGATTGTGAGTCCGATAGCTATCTTTATCAAATTCCTCTTAAACAGAAGAGCATATGCCCCAATTGCAATCAGGACAACTACTGCAAGAAAAGGGACATTATATATCATTTTTCTCCTCCTTTGATGCAAGTGCCATGACCAGTACCACGGCTGACAGACCTCCGATTACTTTCATTCCAACGGCAAGATTTAGTATGGGCAGAATGCCACCGGAATTCAGTATTCCCAGATTTGAACCAAACGGTGGAATTTTTCCGAAGATAATATCGCCAACCAGAAAATTGGACATGAATGTTGATGCCATAACCAAGCCGAGCAATGCAACAGCAATAAATACGACTCCTCCGATGCTTTCAAATGCAGATAGTTTTTCTTCCCTTATTTTCTTTTCAATATTTTTTGCCCCGAATGCCACGATGAGCATGACTACTGCAGATGCTCCTATCGCTCCTCCCTGGAAGCCACCTCCCGGAGTTAAATGACCGTGCATTATCACATAGAATGAAAATATTAGTATCATAGGAAAAAGAATACCTGCAATGGTTTGCACAATGGGTGACAGTCCCTCACTCTTCATTTTCACCTCCCTTTCTAAATAAGACCATGACACCGGCAACAGCAGTGAATAAAATGGTCGCCTCGCCCAGCGTGTCATATCCTCTGTAATCAAATACAACTGCCGTGACAGCATTGTTAGCCCCCGTCTCGTTCTGTGTATTCTTTATTATATAATCATCCATCTCAGACGGCGGCGCCCCGAACTCGTGAAGGTCGTATACGGAAAGAAGCAAAAAGGCAAAAAAGACCAGAAATACAACGGCGCCGATTCTTTTTCTCATGCTTCTCCCTCCATTCTTTTGGTTGAGCGAATTGCCAGAACTATTATCGCCGTGGTGATGCAGGCTCCAATCCCTGCCTCCGCTATTGCAACGTCAGGTGCCTGGAGGATATAAAATTCGAGGGAAAGAAGCAGACTCATGACCGCCAGGGCAATAGCTGATGCAATCAAATCTTTGAACAGCACAGCCACGATTGCGGATGCAACAAGCAGCACCGGCAATACAATATGTATTATTTCAATCGTCGTCATTTTTTTCCTCCTTTTCTTCCAAATCATCTACAACAGCCATCGCAGGCTTGACACCACTCCTGTGTGCCGCACGTGCGATTGCATGAGCCCCTGTTGGATTTGTAAGCATAAGAGCTACAAGTGCAATGAAAGTATGGACTGAAAGGGCAAGCATGGACGTATCACCGTCACGATACTTCCATATTCCATATCCGATGACTGCTATCGACAGAAATATGGAGCCGAAAGTTGTGCATTTTGTGCCCGCATGCAGACGTGTGTACACATCTGGAAAACGTATCAGCCCGAGAGATGCGAGAAAGTTAAAGAACAGCCCTATGCCAAGAAATAAGTACAATATCCATTCCTCATGAATCATATTTCCCCTCCTTCGATATATTTTGCAATGAATAATGTGGTGATGAACGAAAGCAAGGCATAAACAATGGCAACATCTATGTATATGATTTCATCGAAGGCAGCCCCGAATATTATCATCGCCGCTATGACCAGCGTGTTTATAGTATCAAGTCCCACCACCCTGTCCGGGACTGTGGGACCGAGCAGTACCCGAATCATCGCTATAAGCATGCAGAAAAGCAATGCAACAAAGGTTATGAAAAATGGATCCCAGTTCATTCTGCCACCCTCCTTGCCCACTTGGAGAACGTGGAGCATACAGGCTCGCACGGACGGGGCATTTTTTCCAATAATCCCTCGTCAACGTTTATCCAGTGTACATACAAATTTTTTTCATCGTCGGTATCAACAGAAAGCGTGCCGGGTGTCAGTGTTATGGAGTTTGCAAGAAAGGTCAGGGCAACATCGCTCTTAAGCCCGGGAGAGATTTTCACTATGCCGGGATTTATTTTTCCCGTTATCACACGGTATGCCATATCAAAATTTGCCTTTGCCATTTGGTAAAAGAACGGACCGAGATATGCAATGAAAAACAGCCATCTCTTCGGGTTTGCCATCTTGAAATTCTTGATGAACACCTTCCGCCCTACCAGCCCCCCAACCACAGAAAGCACCATACCTGCAATAATCTCGTCAGTGCCCCACATATTGCCGTTAAATGTGAGGGCTAGCCATATGACTAGGCAAAAAATGGTTGTACCTATGAAAGCTAACATCGGAAGGTAATCTTGCAACATATTTAAAAACTTGCGGTTTCGTATCAGATATGCAATTCCGATGAATATAGGCATTGGAAATCAAAAAGAAAATGCCGATAAAAATAACATATTACTTGTCTAATATTTTTAATAAATTTAATAAACAAATATACCATTATAACAGATAGTGAAATAGGGGCAAAGCCCCTATAACCCCATTCCGCCTTCGTTCCTCGGCAAGCCCTTCGGGCATGCCGCATCTCACTCGGCGGTGAACCCAAGCAGCCGCCGCTGAGTATCGTCCGTAACAG
>Ga0315549_1002304_pt1 | contig 18348 bp, 17 predicted proteins | sample SalMarSW160200MG_FD_203101 | JGI IMG/M metagenome (GOLD analysis project Ga0315549, IMG submission 203101) | Salt marsh sediment microbial communities from the Plum Island Ecosystem LTER, Massachusetts, United States - Salt Marsh Sediment SW1601-200 ... | reverse complement strand
GGGATTTGAACCCACGAACCCCTACAGGACAGCCGCCTCAGGGCTGCGCCTTTGACCTGGCTTGGCAACCCCCGCTTAGAGCTTGTCCTTTTATTTCTAGATTTACGGTTGAAATTAAATCTTGCTTCGATTAGACTATGCAAGTCTTCTTTAAGCGTCGCTAACACAACATGAGAGTTTGATCTCTCCACGCTTAGAAGAAAGAAGCATTCTCTAGACTTTAGATTTACTTATCAAATCCTCAATCTTCGTCTCTTTGAGCACATTTACATGTTTAACCAGTTCGTTCACGACGGCTTAAAATTTTTCTGCCTTTTTCCGCAGAGGCTGTTGTTGACTTTCCAAACACGCCAGAACTTGTATAGTCCACGGTATCCAAGGGAAGCGTCATGCCTTCTGTTTGCACAAAGTGTTTGCGAGGTTCTTCATCCACAGCCCTATTCATATCCACATTTTGCGGGTGCAAAGCCAAATTCACCGAAGTTTCCTCAGCCGCAGCGTGTCTTCTTTCTTCGGGTTTGAAAAGATCTGGCAAAAGCTTGTTTGCAGCTGACCACCACTGAAAGATAGACACAAAAACCTCTTTCTCTCTAAGTTCTCTAGCTATCTCCATGAGAGCGCACAAGTTGCCGCCGTGTCCGTTAACTATCACAATTTTCTTGACGCCATAATAGTTGAGCGACAAGCACACTTCTTCCACATAGCCTTTGAACGTTTTCGGCGATATGTAGATGGTTCCCCAAAACTGTTTATGATGAGAACTCACGCCGAAAGGAATCACTTGTAGGCAAAACACTCCAGTGCGTTTAGCTGTCTCTTCGGCTATAGCTTTAGCTATCAAATGGTCTGTTCCAAGCGGATTTTGCGGACTGTGCTGCTCGTTTGAACCTACCGGAAGAATTGCAACGTCATTTTTCTTGAAAAATTCCTTAGCTTCAGTCCAGCTCATCTCATGAAGCAAACTCTTCACCCCTTTTCACCCTTTCACGAAACCGTTTTATTAAAAACAATCAAATATAAGCTTGCAGTTTAAAACGGTGAAAACCCTTGAAAACGTTGATTCTCGCAGGAGGCTTCGGCACAAGGTTAAGACCGTTAAGCTGCACAAGACCGAAAATTCTCTTCCCAATAGTTAACAAACCATTGCTACAGTGGACCTTCGAAAGACTCACTAAGAACATGATTAAAGAAGCAATATTAGCAACTAACCTTCAAACAGAAGTTTTCACAAAACAGCATAGAATTCCAAAATACGGCTTGCGCATTACTTATTCACGAGATCCGCTTAAAAAGCCGTTGGGAACTGGCGGTCCAATAAAAAAAGCTGAAAAACTCATTGGTCATGATGCTTCTTTTCTAGTTCTTAACGGGGACATTTTTGCCGATGTAAACTACAGAGAAATTTTTGAGATGCACGAAGAGAAAAATGCGACGGCAACAATAGCCCTTCACAGAGTAGATGACCCGAGTAGATATGGAGTTGCAGAACTGGCAAAAGGAAATCGCATAAAAAGATTTATTGAGAAACCTCCACGGGAGGAGGCTCCAACTAATCTGATAAATGCTGGCGTTTATGTTCTCAGCCCTGAAATTTTTGAATATATCCCGAAAGGACGGAAAGTTTCCTTAGAGCGTGAAGTTTTTCCAAAACTTTCAGAAGAGGGTAAGCTTTACGGATATGTTTTTGATGGTATGTGGATGGACATAGGCAAACTAGAAGACTACTTAAAAATTAACGAAATTCTACTTGATGCCTTTGCTAATCAACAAAAATACAACATTGAAACTAAAGTGAAAGTTAAGAAGCCAGTGGCTATTGACAAAGGAGTTTCTATAGGAGAAAAATCATTCATTGGACCCTATACGATTTTGGGACGAAATACTATTGTTGGAAAAAATGTTCACATACAAAACTCAGTAGTTTTTCCCGGAGCGGTGATATCTGATTTCTCCACAATAAACGGAGCCATAATCGGTGAAAACGTGGCTATTGGAAAAGCAGTCAAAATTGGAGAGGGGTGCGTACTCGGTGACCACGTTAAAGTGAAGGATAATGTGTCGCTTGTCAAAGGAGTTTCGATTTGTCCAGCCAAAGAGATTTCTGAAAGCGTATTAACACCTAGAAACATTATTTAGGATGGAGTATGACGCATGTTAGGCACAAGACGATTATTTGGGACAAATGGAATCCGCGGAGTCGTTAACAAAGAATTAACCTCGCAAATGGTGATTAAAATTGGAAGCGCGATAGGAACATTCTTTCAGCATGGAAATCTTATAGTTGGATATGACGCTAGGACAAGCGGTCCAATGCTTGCACGGGCGGTTATTGCTGGTTTAAACGCAACAGGATGTAACGTGCTTCTCGCGGGGATGTCTCCTACTCCAGCATTACAATTTGCTGTGAAAAACCATAAAAAAGACGGTGCAGTGATAGTAACTGCGTCACACAACCCGCCACAATACAATGGAATAAAAGTTGTGTGGAAAGACGGAATAGAGCTTTCGCGAGAACAAGAAATTGAAATTGAAAATATATTCTTCGACGAAAAGATGCATTATGCTGAATGGAATGGTTTAGGCACAAACCGTGACCTTCCCGGAGTGATTGATGATTACATAGAAGCGATAAAAAAACATGCAGATGTTGCTGGAATAACGAAAAACCACTACCATGTTGTTGTCGACACCGCGAACAGTGTGGGAAGCCTTGCAACACCGCGCCTACTCAGAGAGTTAGGATGTAAAGTTACAACCATAAACGCAAATATTGACGGAACATTTCCCGGAAGACTACCGGAACCTCGCCCAGAAAACCTTAAGGATTTAGCCTTAACAATGAAAGCCGTAGGTGCAGATTTAGGCGTTGCCTTTGATGGCGATGCTGACCGCTCGATATTTGTTGACGAAAATGGGGAAATTCATTGGGGAGACAAAACGTTTGCCTTGGTTGAAAAATATTTCTTGAAGGATAATCCGGGTGAGAAAATTGTTACGCCAGTGAGTTCCTCAACCTTGGTTAAGGACATAGCGGACTCTTACGGTGGAGAAATCGTGTGGACTAAGGTAGGAAGCGTAACGGTCTCCCAAACCATGAAGAAGATAAATGCAAAACTGGGCGGGGAGGAAAATGGAGGGATTTTTTACGGACCTCACCAGTCGGTTAGAGACGGAGCGATGGCGACAGCACTAATTTTAGATATCATGACTAGAACTGGCGAAAAACTTTCAAATCTGCTTGGAGAACTGCCAAAATACTTCATTGAAAAGGGCAAGGTTGAATGCCCAAACGAGTTTAAAGAGAAAGCCCTAGAAAAGTTAACTGAGCAACTAAGCGGATTAAACATGGACACGATTGACGGAGTCAAAATATGGTTCGAGGATAACAGCGCGATCCTAATGCGTCCAAGCGGAACAGAGCCCATATACAGGCTGTATGCAGAAGCAAAAACAGAGGAAAAAGCCTTACAACTCGTCAAAGAATACAGTTCCAAACTTAAAAGAGTAATCCACAGCTTAAAGAGTTAAGTCAGTTTCTTCTAGATTATGGAGAATATCAAATGTCAACATCGATACTGCATATAAAACCAGAAGAACTAGACAGTGTCGAGAAGCGTAGAAAACATAGGGTTAGCATCATGGGTTGTGGACGAAACGGTGTTCTTCACGCTTGCCTTTTCGCTGAAGCTGGATTCAAGATAATATGCGTTGACGCAGACCGAGCATTAGTGAACCATCTCGCAAAAGGAAAATCTCCATTTCTAAAGGATAAAGTTGAGCCTTTACTTAAAAAACATGTGAAAAATGGATGCATAACAGCTGCAAACGATGTTAAGGCAGCTGTTGCACAAAGCGATGTCATATTGATAACAACTCAAGCAAAGATTGACAGAAAGAAAAAAGTCAACTATTTAGACGTAGAAAAAATATGCGCGCAGGTGGGATCAAGTCTCCGACGCGGCTCACTAGTCGTTGTCATGAGTGTTGTTGGACCAGCCACGGCAGAGAGGCTGATTAGACAGACCTTGGAAAACACCTCCGGATTTAAAGTTGGAGTTCATTTCGGCCTGGCATACAGCCCAGTTCGAATTTTAGATCAACAGAATCTAGAAAAATTAGCTGATTGTAACCGGATTGTAGCAGCAACGGACAAGGACAGTTTAAACGCTGCCTCAATTATTCTGGGAACCATCGCAAGAAAAGATGCGGTAAAGACGAATGATGTGAAGACAGCGGAAGCAGCAACGCTCTTTGAATCCGTGCAGCATTATACCAATATTGCTTTGGCTAATGAATTCGCTTGTTTTTGTGAGAAAGCGGGCATAGATTACCATGAGGCTAAAGAACTCGCAGAAAAAAGTGCACATGGCACACTTTTCTCGCCAACACTTACTTGCAGAAACATACGTGAAGAACCATATCTACTATTGGAGGAAGCTGAAAACCTGAATATGAAACTTCTAATTCCCGCAGTAGCCATAGAGATAAACGAGGAAATTCTAAAACACGTAGTTAGTTTGATTAGAGAATCATTAAGAGGTTGTGGAAAAACCTTGAGAAGGGCAAAGATTTCTCTGCTGGGGATTTCACAAACATCAAACATGAAGGATTCACCAAAAGTCTCAGCGGAGGAACTTGCTAAAATTCTGGAGACTAAAGGTGCCAAAGTCAGCCTTTATGATCCATATTTATCAGGTAAAGACTTAGTTGATTTGGGTCATCGCGTTAAGAGAAAATTTGCAGAAGCAACGGAAGGCGTAGACTGCATAGTGATACTAACAGGTCACAACCGATTCAAACGTTTGAACCTGAAAAAACTGAAAGTCATGACAAGGATGCCAGCTGCTATAGTTGATTTTGAAGGTGTTGTCGATCCCGAAAAAGTTGAAAGGGAAGGTTTCATATATCGTGGCTTAGGAAGAGGAGTTTGGACAAAATGAAAAAGTTAGGTGTTGCAGTTGTTGGAACTGGTTTCTGGGGAAGAAATCAAGCGAGAGTTTACAAAGAGTTAGAAGAAACAGAACTTTTAGCAGTTTGTGACATAGACGCTGAAAGAGCCAAAGCCGTGGCTAAGCAATTTGGTGCAAAACCCTACACAAACCTTGGAAGACTGCTGAAGAGAAAAGACATCAGAGCGATAAGTATCTGTACGTGGTCAACGAGCCTTGCAAAAGAAGCACTAAAAGCTCTGAAAGCAGGAAAACATGTCTTAATTGAAAAACCAATGGCAACAAACATGAAGCAAGCGGAAAAACTGGCGGAAACAGCAGAAAAGCAAAATCTGCACCTTACAGTAGGCTTTTTAATGCGGTTCATTCCAGGAGTCCAACACATCAAAAAGGCAATTAAAAACAAAAAAATCGGTGATCTTGTGTGTGCAACGGCAAAAAGGGTTTCCCAATGGCCCGAAAGAATAGGCGACGTAGGTGTTGTCAAGGACATAGCAATCCACGACATAGACATAACGAGACACCTCTTTGACGAAGACCCAATTGCTGTTTATGCAAAAACTGGAAGAATGAAACATAAAAAGTTTGAGGACTATGCCCAGATAATGCTCACCTTTGAAGGGGGCAAAAGCGCTTTCATTGAATCTAACTGGTTGACGCCATACAAGACGCGAATATTAGTCATTACTGGAAGTCAGGCCATAATGAAACTTGATTACATCACACAAGAACTAACAATTGAGAATGCAAAGGAGACTGTGCAGCCGAGAATTGCTTGGCGAGAACCTTTAAGACTTGAACTCCAACACTTTGCAAATTGTGTTTTAAAAAAGGAGAAGCCGCTAATAACAGGCATGGACGGCTTAAAAGCCCTCAGAATTGCAGAGTCAGCGTTAAAATCTTCAGCAACTGGCAGAGTAATAAAACTAAAGTAAAAAACTAAGATTTCTTCATTTCGTTTCTAAGGTTGAAAGGTTTACCCTCTAACAATATTTTTTCCGGAACCTTTTCCTTCCATTTTCTCAAAAACTGCAAGTCTTCGCCTTCTTTTCGCAGTTCGTCAGGAAGCATCTCTGGAATTTCATCTCGAATCGGATACCATCTCAAACATTTCGGACAGATGATCAAGCCTTCCACTATTTCCTCTTTCTCTTCAAAAACAAGCAATTCAAGCGGATAATGTTTATCTATCGGACAAGCCAATATCTCCATCAACTTCTTCTTCATATCGCTATCCCTCCAACGTACTTTCTGTCACTAAACTATAAAACATTTTCATGAATTTGTCTTTTTTATGAAAACTCATCGTTTTCTTTTGTCTCCACAACCATTCAGTTTAATATCCAAAGCTATCTGATACCAGTTCGGACCGGTTATCCTAACGACACGATCAAACGGAATCGTAAAGATTACACCAAGGCTTTGAAGTTTTTCAGCCACTTTCACCTTAACCTTAACGAGATTCTCGTTTTTCTTGGCGTGTTCAAAATCATAGTAATGTATCCATCCTCCGGCTTCTTTAAGAGCAGACACGGCATGAGGCAGATATTCAAAGGCTTTTTCGGGTAAAGGCATGAGAACCCTGTCCGCTGTACACCGTAGTCTTTTCTCAATGACTTCTTTTGCGTCTCCTTGTATGGGGATGACTTCTCGGTAAACCTTGTTCAGCCTGATGTTTTTTTGCATAAATTGAATTGCCGCGGGGTTAACATCAATCGAGTAGATTTTTTCAGTCTTTGAATGTTTAGCAATGATTATGGAGAAACAGCCTACTCCAGTAAACATGTTTGCAACAACCTCTCCGTTTACAACTTGTTTTGCAATCCGCATTCGCTCGTACAGAAGTCTAGCGCGCGCGCTAGAAATAGCATTTTTCAACATCAACAGAGAATAAGCAGTCGTATTCCTTGTGAACTGTGGCGGTCTTGTTTTCGCCAGCGACAAAGTTGAGTTTTAAGTCGGAAATCTCCACAGACAGAACTTGTTTGAGCTAGAACCGTTTTTGCATTCTTTTGAACATTCATAATTGTTTCTGCAATTATTCTGCTGTAGTTTCTTGACTTCTCGGTTACGCGTATAATCGCTATATCTCCAATAACATCATAAGAATCGTAGATGTAAGATAGATCCTCGGAAGAAACAAATTGTGAAAGATGGTTTTTCAAACGTTTTTTCAAGGCATCCATCTCGCAGTGTAGTATTTATGGAAACATTTTTAAAAAGGTGGAAGGGTACTCGTTTGTGAAAGAGGAAGCATTATGGAGGAAAAGGATAAACCCACAGGTATTGTTTATGAATGCATAAGATGCGGGGCAAAGGTTCCTTCAGAGGAGTTGGAACTCCGTGGTGGACAAATAAAATGCATTATCTGCGGCTACAGAGTTCTGAAAAAAATTAGGCCACCAGTTGTCAAACGTGTTTCAGCAAAGTGAAAGCCTAATATTAATTGAAAAATGGGCTATTTAATCCTTTGAAGATTTGATTTGACTCGTTGCTGAAACTAATGATTTTAGAAGATTTCTTTTTCGCCGATCCTACGAAGAGCCTTTCCACGAAGCTTTATTGCTGGGCCAACAACCTCCTCTGGCCCTTTCTCAGTTGTCTTTCTTTTCACGGTTTCTCCGCAGATTCCTCGTGGGAGAAGTCGTCTTTTTATGCACATAGCATAGGTACAGTTTGCAACGTCACATGAGTCCCCTGTCCATTTGCACCATACATCATCTCGACGGTAGACAGCAGCGTTCTTTGCACATCTAAAGAATTTACATGTTGGAGAACAACGCTTCACCTGAGCCAATATATGCACAACCTGTGGTGTTAAACAAAACTTTACTATTGCAGTATTTCTTACCTAACAAGTATTTTCGCATGAGCTAATATAAAGTTTTTTCCCTCAAACTCTTTATTCTAGCTCTAGTCTGAGCTTTTCTGCAATTTAGAACGTTTTCTTCTGTAAACTTCTATTGAAACAATAAGTATTATGGCTGCTGCGATTATTAATGCTGTTGTTAATTGGCTTGTTTCAACAAGAATGCCGGCGATAAGTACGTACTTTCCTATTTTGATTCCGATGGTTGTTGATGAAACAACGGAGGATGTGGTTTCTATGCATGGCTGTGTTTGGTCGTTTAAATAAATGGCTATTTGTACACTCCCGCCGACAAAATCACTAAATGCAGCCACTCCATTGTATTCCGTTATGTTTGAACGTGGCGGTAGTCCTTCTCGTTGCAGTGTTACGTTTGCGTTTGGAATTGGTTGTCCGAAATAGTCGACAACCTTAATTGAGACGGTTAAACCGTAAAGCTTGCAGCGTATAGACATGTTCTCATTTTGGAACAAATCTGTAACTGTTTCATTAATCTCTACTCCACGAGTGTAAACTTTTACTGAATACCTACCGAAAGTACAGTTGAACATTGCTGTTCCTTCAACAGTGTTTCCTTCATAATACAGTCCGCCCATTATTTCTTGAACCTTCACCGCGACATTGCTGATTGGTAGATCATTCGAGTCAGTAACCTTAACTCGCAGTGTTAGTGCCGGGCAAGTGATATTTACACTAAACCAGGCTACTGCGGTTCCGTCTTCAAGCAACCCTGGAATCGTTGTTGTGCTAAATTGCTGATCGTAACGTGAAGCGTTCAAAACGTAGGTAACGTTGGGCAGCAACGAAGGAAACACTGTTGTTCCAGTAATGTTTGTGAACAAAGTCTGATTTTCCGGTGTTAAGGACAATTTAACTTCTGGAAAGCGGTTTTCAGATCTATCCATGACCAAGATTTTCAAGTTCGTAAGGTTACAGGTAAAATTAAATGACTCTTCCTTGGTGATGTTTAGTGCACGTTCACCAACCTTTTCATCCTTGAAATATGCTTCACAGGCGTAAATGCCAATTTCAAGCATCAGAGTTACCAAACCGTCTGAATTACTTGTTGCGTTCACGACTGACGTAACGTTCTCGTAAACTTTGACTGTGACGGTTGGTACAGGTTCTTTGGCAAGGTTTCTTGTAGTGATATTAATCGCTAAACCTGGAACCGTGAAATCTTGGATGTCAGGCGGGTTTTTTGCCGTTGCGTTTGATGATATGGAAGTGACATTTACAGTGTAGGTTCCAATTGAGGCGTTTGAGGGTATGGTCCAGTTCGAGTAGTGGATTGTGTTCTCCTCAGCGGTTACATTCTTTAAATGAATCATTTTCTCCCCGAAACTTATGGTGATAGTAACGTTTTCGTTTGGTTTGTAACCCGCCGCCTTGATATCTACGGATTGTGATCTATGGTATTCTGTGGAGTTTGTTAATCCTATGATGAAAGTTTGATTCGCAAGCGTTCCATTGAGGAACGTTTTGTATTCTCCAGTGAAGTTGGTGTTGGCGCCTATCGGAAAATGCTCGGGATAGATTATGGTTGCGCTGCCGTTTCCAACATTCGATGTGGTAACATTGAGCATATTTGTGTATGATACGTTAGTGGGAGCTTGAACTGTAATGTTTGCAACAAATGTTTTGCTTGATTCCCCCCCAGTTACATTTACAGAAATTGGCACTGGGTCACCTTCTTGCAGTTGTTTTGGCGGTACGGGAACGTCGATTTCCATTGAATATGAAGTCAACACTGTGAAGGCTGCTGTGTCATTTTCTCCAGCATTCACGTCAATTATCATGACCTCATGGCTGCCTGCTGAAGCAGAGGGAACCGTAAATGTGGCTTCTACATCGATTCCTGTGGCATTTCCGCTAGTTATGGTTTCTCCATCAAAGCGTATCACGTATTTCCCGTTTTCTGTGGTTATGTTAGCGTTTAATTGAACAGTTGCTCCAACCTTTCCTTCATTAGGATTAATGGAGAGTATTTTTGTTTCAGCTTTTATTTCTGGTAAAAATGAAAGAGTTATCATGGTAGATGTTAGAATTATTAGCAAGATTGCCAAAGGTTTAATCTTTGCGAATAGGGGTTTTGTCAAATGTTTTCCCTCGTTGAGTCCATTTAGGTTTGTGAACACTTCTAATACTGGGAGCATTTTAAACTTTACCTTTCAATCTAGTGCCCATCCTGCAACGTACGCGATTCGGGTATTCAAATCACTTTTATAACCTTCTTTTAAGTGAATAAAAGACAGGTGCGTGCCTTGGTGAATTTCATCAGTTTGCCCATAGGAAGTGAAGTTTTAACGTTACTGAATCTGAAGCTAGCCATAATAATAACAACTGTTGGAAAAGATGAATCAATCAACGCGGCGCCATATAGTTGGTTCTCAATTGTGGACTACAACCCGCCACGAGTGCTCTTTTCAACAAACGTGAAACGTGACACCTACCGGAATGTTCTGGAAACAAAAGAATTTGTCCTTAACTTCCCAAGCGTGGATCTACTGAAACAGATATGGATAACCAGCAAGCATTTCCCATATGGAATCAGTGAGTTAGAAAAGGCAAGTCTGACGATTTTTCCCTCCGAAAAGGTGAAACCTCCTAGAATAAAGGAATGTAAGGCTCATATAGAATGTAAGGTGCTTTGGACAAAGCCCATTGGTTCAAGTTGCCTCATTCTAGGAGAAATCATTTCACTGTCTGTTGATGAAAAGATTGAACAGCTTGGGACCAAAGACAGACTCATACAGCTGAATCCACCGCTCTATTTCTCATTCAAAGAATATGAGAAGACAAGAAAGTGGTTGTTTGCTTCAATAGGGAAGATACACGAAATGACTGAGAGAAACGACAAATTCGAGATTACAAGCGAGACTCTTTGATTGGCATACGTTCTTGCTTCTTAGCGTGTAGGCATAGAATAAAGGGAAATGCGAGAGATGCCTCCATTCGATTTAGGTTCAAACCTGGTCCTCGGCACTACAAACAGACCCTAGGCACCTCTAAAAGTGGGCAACTCAGGTATAGGCTACTAGCGTGGACATGGTGGACTAGTTGTCTTTGTATGGAAGCGGAATATGAATAGAAAATTCATAAGCAAGATATACTGAGATCAGAAAGTCTCGTTCATGCAATCGAAAACAGGAGAGTTCGTGGCCGAGCTTGAAGCACACGATATTGAAGAGAGCCACCTGAGAAGCTTTGAATTATATGAGGAGTATAGCGAGAGAACTATCGCTGATACAATTAGAATATGTAGAGAGAACTTCGCCAAGGCCGGTCTTGAGGCTAAAAGAGAATTATTGACAGAGGTTGAAAGAGAAGTCAAAAACTTCCGTTCTTGGCTTGAGGAAACCAAAAATCTTGAACGCACCGCTGCTCATTACTACTCGGTCAGCGTTAAGAGCTTGCTTCTCGGACTTCCAGTAGGTGTTCAAGTGGCAAGGTTTTTTGGGACTATAATGGACAAACTGGCTAGGAAGTAACATACAACACTACAAAAGCAGAAAAAAGGATTTTGCGGGAGACATCTCCACTTTGGAATATTGTAAGCTTTAGCTTTTATGAAACAACTTTGTTCTAGCAGAGAAACTTAAATGTGTAAAGAGTAAGTTATTGCTTAAACCGTGAGGATTTAAGTATGATTGATGAAATTTTAGGTCTCGTTAAGAAGCATGAGGATTGGCGTGGAAAACAATGCTTGAACCTCATTCCCTCAGAGAACGTTATGAGCCCTGCTGTTAGAGGACTTCTCTCCTCAGATCTTGCCCACCGCTATACCTCTAGAGGCCGCTTCTACATGGGAACACGCTTCATAGACAATATTGAGCAGTATGGCGAAGAAATCGCGAAAGACGTTTTTGGAGCTGAGACCGCAGACTTGCGTCCTCTTTCTGGGCATATCGCTGATTTGATTTTTATAGCCAGTTTCGCAAAGCCCAATAATGCGCTTATGTGTATTTCTCCTGAAGATGGTGGATATCCTGGAATGTGGAAAGACGGCTTAGCTGGACTATTCAGCCTTGAAGCTGTGCCTTTTCCTTTTTCCAAGCATGACATGAACATAAAGGTTGAAGAAGCAAAAGAAGCAATAACACGCGTCAAGCCTAAAATTGTGATTTTTGGTGCAAGTCTAATCACTTTCCCGTATCCAGTTAGGGAGTTGACTGAAGTTGCTCATGAAGAAGGAGCATGTGTAGGGTTTGATGGCTCTCATGTCATGGGGCTTATTGCTGGCGAACATTTTCAAGACGCTTTAAGGGAAGGAGCATCTGCGCTTTTTGGCTCAACGCATAAAACTCTGTTCGGACCGCAAGGAGGCATAATTTTGGCAGATAGAGAGCATGGAGAAATCATGAAAGCGAAAATTTATCCGACTTTTGTGGATAATGCACATTGGAATCGTATAGCTGCGTTGACGTTGGCGTTGGCTGAAATGAAAACTTTCGGTAAAGCCTACGCAGAACAAGTGATACGTAACGCAAAGACTTTGGCTGAAGCTTTGTATGATTATGGCTTTCCAGTTACCTGCCAGCATTTGGGATTCACCCAGTCTCATCAGGTGCTGTTAGATTATGGAGGTTTTGAACAGGGCAGAGTTATAGCAGAAAAACTCCAAGATGCAAACATAATTGTTGATTGTGGTGTTAGGATTGGCACTTGCGAGGTTACGAGGCGTGGAATGAAGGAAAGAGAAATACTGGAAATAGCAGAGCTAATCAAAAGAACGGTTATCGACAAGGAACAACCAGAAAATGTCAGAAAAGATGTTGCCAGACTTTGCGCTGATTTCCAGAAAATAGAATATTGTTTTGAAAGCTGAGGATGGCGAGCGCTTGTATATCAACTCTGCAAACGCTGAAACCAACATGAACGTTGCAGTTCAATATGGCATAGAAGCCTGATTGTGAAAATAACGGTGAGCGGGACAAGTAAACCTAACAATTTCCATATTGTTCCAAAAAGTGAATTGGTTTTAAACTCTTGAATCGTTGGAACCTTAAAACATCCATGCTTTTTCCAAAAAAGAAGCCAATTTCAAGGTTTTCAAGTTCAGTTCTAACACACAAAAGTTGATAATTATAATTCAACACGGTCGAAAACAGTAAGCTCAGAAAAAGCGTTTGTTAGATTAATGTTAGGTCAAGACCTAACATTTCCCATGCTCTTCATGCAAATATGTATGTCGCGCGTTCAGAAACAAAACCTTAATTGCGCCCCAATCTACGATAAGACTTCTTCAAGGTTTGGCAGGTTATGTTACATGAAGTGGATAGAGAAATTCACTGAAAGCATTGACCATTTTGCTGGTGAAACTGTGAGAAAAGAAGTGATGGAAGCCAGTGGCAAACTGAGATCAGGTTCTAGCCCCGCTCGAAAAGCTGAGTGGATCAGAAAGGCAATGGACAAACTAGAAGCTTCCGTTGACAAAGAAACAATAAAGAAAATAATGATAGCCACATGCCCTCACATATACCCTAAACGTCGTATTCAAAAACTCAAGGAGCGATATAAAAAACTCGGCAACATTGACAAACTGCTGGAGATCATGCGTAACGACCGCTCATATAAGGGAGCCTCATACTATGATTACCCAATAAGAAAAGGAAACACCATCTACATGACAAAAGTCCCATACGACCCTAAGACTCACAAAGACGCAAAGACCAGACAAGAAGAGCAATTAGCCTACTGCCACTGCCCTTTGATAAAAGCAGCAATAACTGCTGATGAAAAAGTCACACCGCTCTTCTGCTACTGCTCAGCTTCATGGGACAAGCAACTATTGGAGGGCATTTTAGAAAAAAGTGTGAAAGCAGAACTAGTCAAGTGCCTCCTAAGAGGAGATGATTGCTGCACCCATGCCTTCCATCTCCCACTAGACAGCCAGTGAAGATACCAGCGCGCGCCGGTGAGTCAGTTTACAAGAGCAGTCGGGGACAAGTGAGATGACGGATTGAACTTTACTGTTGTAGACTTGAGGCTCTTCCCTAGAATCTTTGGGTTTAGGCTGCCTAGACCATATTTTTCAGCGTCCACCAAATGACGGATCTTCTCTGGGTTTAAACCCATGATTCTGGCCATAGTGGCGTCTACAGACACGGACTTCCTTCCCAAGATAAACGTGTTAAGTCGCCTCGTTTTCGGGCCTTCCCACCCTTCGAGACCTACTCTTGCGTCGACGATGCAGAGATCTGGTCTTACAAGCCTGTTTAAGTCAACGATGACCTCGTTGATGTTGGCATGATAGAATGCTTGGTCTTTTCTCGGGAGGAGGCCGAAGAGGTTCTTCAGGGTTCCAGTTATGAAAGTTAGATAGTGAGTCTTGGCCACAGCAACGGAGACAAAATATTTGGATCCAGTGATCAAGTTGGGAAGCTCAGGGTCCTTGAAGTATAGTCCGTCTAACTTAACTGGAGCGGTGGGTGAATGACTGAGGTTGACCAGAGACACGTCGAAGCCTGATTTCGTCATTTTCTCTTCAAGACTTTTGTAGCCGAATTTTTCGAAGGCTTCATCTGCAAACTTGGACTCGCTGTCTGACTCCACTATCTTGATCGAAAGGTTTCTGTCCTCTTCCAGAACCAGATTGATCAGGGCTTCAACTACCTTTACGTCGGTAACGGCAAAACCAGTCTTAACCACATGTGCGCAGATGTTGGGCTTTATTATAAAGGGTGATTTTAAGACTCCGAAACCACCTAATAGCTTAATACCCTCTTCAAGAGCCTTGCCAACATCGCCCGTATATTTGACTAGCGCAACAGAATCCACTATGTCATTCCTCTATCTTCAATTACGCATCTCACAAGAAAAAGATTTACTTAGTATATGATCAAACTTGTCCTGTCCCAGTTTGAATGCGCCAAGCCAAGGCTTCAAGAAGCAGAAATGGTCAACCTTCTTCTCTCAAAACGAGACAGCAAGGAAAGGTTTTCACCCGAATCAATCCACAAAGTCTGGTCCAGTTTTGACTTTGGACAAAAAAGAAACCTTCGAGGTCGATCTCTCTCTTCTGACCTTGTGAATATTAAAGAGAATCTACAAATAGAAAAGCGTGAACTAATAATGCATAAGGGCTAAGTGTGTTAGGAAGGTTGAACATGCTGGTTGATACTCATGCTCATCTTCAGTGGGCGAGTTTTGACAAGGACAGGGAAGAGGTGATAAGTCGAGCGAGGAAGGTTGGCGTAGAGTGTATTGTGAACATTGGATTTGATGTTGACGGCAGCAGAAAGGCTGTTAGATTAGCCGAGAAGCACAAAGGGGTTTATGCAGCAGTTGGAATTCATCCTCACAACGCTAGTCGGCTGAATCACGATGTTCTGAACGTGCTGAGGAGACTCTGTGAAAATCCTAAGGTTGTAGCCGTCGGAGAGATTGGACTGGACTACTATCGAAACATGTCGCCTAGAGAAGCCCAGAAGAAAGCCTTTGAAGATCAACTGTTTCTAGCTGAAGAGCAAGGATTGCCAGTTGTAATCCACGACAGGGAAGCCCATGCCGATACTCTTGAAATGCTTTCGAAATTCACACAAAAAATAGAAGGGATAATGCACTGTTTCTCAGGAAGCAGAGACATGGCTCAGCAATGCATCAAGTCTGGTTTTTACATATCCTTTGCAGGACCCGTCACATTCCCCAACTCTCACAAACTCCACGAAATTGCCAAATCTACAGATCTGAACAAGATTCTTCTCGAAACAGACAGTCCCTGGCTTGCCCCCCAAGACATGAGAGGAAAACGAAACGAACCAGCATTCTTGCCTCTCATAGCCAAGAAAATTGCAGACCTTAGGGGAATCTCTGTACATGAACTGGCTGAAGCAACCACAAAAAACGCGAAAAAAATCTTCCAACTACCATAAAAAGAATACCCGCGTTATTGCATACCACACAATCCAGCTGTCAAATTAGTGCGCTCTCTCTAAGCTTTCACTCCAAAGCTTTTCAGAACAACAAACATGAACGCACAAAACTCACCTAGCTCAAGCCTGTGCTTCACCGAACCAACATTGACACCTGAACCCGATTATTCCTTGCACTCTACCAAGCCCCTCATCACAAAACAAAGACAACCCTTATCCCACCTTTTCCAGCCTTCCACAACCTTTGCCGACCTAAACCTAACGCAACCTAAGCCACCCTAACCTTCTGTTCCTGAAAAGCAACTTGAAACAACAAGATCAGAAAACCCTAGGGGGGTCTAGAACTTAAGCAACAGAAGCAAGATAAATCCAGCACACTCTATTCTAGACGACGGTTTATTACATTGTTTTGTTCTAATTATAGACTGAAATGAAGCTTAAGCGTCTAGAGTTCACACTAACCAGAAGATGTAATTCTCAGTGCATTCACTGTCAAGCCGACGCTTCTCCATCAAGAAAAGGGGCCATGCAGGTCAAAGATGCATACAACTACTTAGCCGAGGCAACTGCCGTCTCGGACATAGAATCATTTATGATATTCGGCGGAGAACCAATGCTCTATCCAAAACGTGCAATAGCCATATTCAAGAAAGCCAGCCAGTTCAGGATACCAAAGATTGACATGATAACAAATGGAGTCTGGGGCAAAAACAAGGCAACTGCTGAAAAACTAGCGATAAAGTCGAAAACTGCAGGTCTCAACACCATTAACATAAGCGTGGACGCATTCCATCTTCAATACATACCGCTTGAGTACCCGATAAACGCTGCATTGGCCTCACTCAAAGCAGGAATAGAAAATATCACATGGAACGTCGCCGTCATCGACTCCATAAACGCCACAAACGAATACGACAAGAAAACCGCTCAAATACTAAAAACACTGCAACCCATAGGACTAGATATCGGCACAGTCAGAATCGTGCCAGCAGGACGCGCGATACAAAATCTGCGTCAATACTTGACGCGCACGTCATTATACGGACCATGCGAAGAGGAACCATTGGAAGGTAATACGCTGACAAACCCAGAAAGCATCACCATCGAACCCTCAGGCTCAGCAAGCATATGCTGGAGCTTACCGATTGGAAATGCAAAATGCGTATCACTAAGACAGCTGATAACAGAGTACGACTGGCGAAGAAACCCAATCACAAGAATATTAGTGGAAGAAGGACCCACAGGACTGTTGAAACTTCCTGAAGCACGTGACTATCAATTCCAAGAAGAACAGTACATCAACAAATGTCACTTGTGCACGGAAATAAGAAAAACCCTCAAACTTCACTATCCGAACGCATATTCCTGAAATCATCTCTATGAACTTGTATGAACAACTTTGAAAAATGAAGCGTGTTTTTATAAAACAGTTCACTATCTTATGTTTCGAAAATCATATACGATTCGGGAAAGTGACGCCTTGGAGACTCTGGTTCCGTCTTCGCTCATACAAGCATTGAAGAAGCAAAAATATCACCTTGTCGGTCGGCATTCAGCAGTCAAGAGATGTAGATGGCTCTACGAAACATTAATTCATAATAGACCATGTTACAAACAGAAGTTCTACGGAATAAAAACACATCAATGCATACAAATGACACCCGCTCTTTTCTATTGTACACAACAATGCCTATTCTGCTGGAGAGCTCAGAGCGGTGATTTGGGAATAACATGGAACGAGATGAAAATGCCAAAATGGGACTAGCCATAGACGACATTATTGACACTGTGCATGTCTTCCCGACAATGTCTGAAGCAATCAAACTGGTTGCCCAATCATCTCGAAAGGACATAAGCAAACTTAGCTGCTGCGTGGAATGAAACTTGAAATGACCGAAGAATTCAAACGCATGTGTAAAGCTATCTCCCCGACCAAACTCCTTTCACAAAAAATAAGATGATTTTGAGCTTATTTTCAGCGGATTGCTCCACTGTGGTCTTTTCTAGTTTTTGCGATTTCGTCAGGCAGCCTTGGTTCGCTTCAAGGTTTGGAATTTTCGTTTAATGTCTGATAGCAGTAGACCAAGGAAAGGTGCTAGCAATTATCACTGCGAATCTTTTTTCTCAGAAAGCTAATAATGGAGCTCGATACCGTACACCCCTGTGGCTGTTTTAGATCTTATTCCCATTGAGGGCATCAACATCGCTTTCAGCACCTCGTCACAATCGATCAACTAACACGCGCTTTCAAGAATCATATTCGGCAAAAATCTATTAAATTCCAGAACCCTTTTAGCCTTAAACAGCCATTCTGGATGATATTGATTGCAAGGTGAAGGACCGTGAAGCTGGGCATACAATACTATTATTATCTGTTGCTTGACAACGAACTATTGCAACGAGATGGGATTGGAAACCTATTATTTGATCTTATGACTTGTTTGCTGAATGTTCATGTGAAGAAAGCAAGTATTTAAATAGGGGAAGTAAATCTAGGTTAACAACGACGGACCGAAACTGTTAAATGGTTAGGTTAACAACGACGGACCGAAACTGTTAAATGGTTAGGTTAACAACGACGGACCGAAACTGTTAAATGGTTAGGTTAACAACGACGGACCGAAACTGTTAAATGGTTAGGTTAACAACGACGGAC
>Ga0315549_1002302_pt1 | contig 18356 bp, 20 predicted proteins | sample SalMarSW160200MG_FD_203101 | JGI IMG/M metagenome (GOLD analysis project Ga0315549, IMG submission 203101) | Salt marsh sediment microbial communities from the Plum Island Ecosystem LTER, Massachusetts, United States - Salt Marsh Sediment SW1601-200 ... | reverse complement strand
GGGAGATAAAAGACCTGCCCTCGGGTTCCACCCCCCTCGATTTCGCCTATCGCATCCACACCGAGGTGGGGCACCGCTGTGTCGGCGCCAAGGTCAACGGCAAGCTGGTGCCGCTCAACTACCAGCTCAACAACGGCGATGTGGTTGATATTATGTCCTCCAAGGGGGACAAGGGCCCTAGCCGGGACTGGCTCAATCCCCATCTCAATTACATCAAGACCTCGCATGCCCAGGAAAAGATACGGCAGTGGTTCCGCCACCAGGAGCGGGCGGAAAACATCGAACGGGGCCGGCTCCTCCTCGAAAAGGAGATGAGGCACCTGGGGCTAAAGCCCACCGAGCGGGAAGAGTTGGCTAAAATGTTCGACTTCGATAACGTGGACGACTTCCTGGCGGCCATTGGCTACGGCGGCGTTTCCACCCACCAGATTGCGGTCAAGCTGTCCGACCGGGAGCCCTCCCCGGCCAAGCCTGAAGCCGCCCCGCCCCAGGCGCCGGAAGCGACCGTAACGGTGATGGGCATGAGCAATTTAGTCACCAACCTGGCCAATTGTTGCCGCCCCCTGCCCGGCGACAAGATTATCGGCTATATCACCCGCAGCCGGGGGGTGACTATCCACCGTCAGGACTGCTACAATGTAGTCAATGAAGACGAAAAAGAAAGACTGGTGGCGGTGGAGTGGGGGCGGACCGATGCCCTGTATCCGGTCAGCATTCAGGTGGAATCCTGGGACCGAGTGGGCTTAATCCGTGATGTTACCACCATTATGGCTGAGGAGGGGGTTAACATCGGCTCGGTAAACCTGACCAACCATGATGACCATTCCATTACTCTATATTTTACCTTTCAGACCAAAGACCTGGCCCAGCTCAGCCGGCTGATGGGTAAAATTGATGGTATTAAAGGCGTGACCGGTGTCTCCCGCATGGGCGACGAGGCCACCGCTAAAACAAAATCCTCAAACTAAGGAGGCAGATATTGCCAGTCAGTAAATCGGCGCAAAAACAGGTTCGCGTAACGGAAAGAAAGAGGCTCAAGAATAAATCTATTACCAGTCAGTGTAAGACCAATATAACCAAGGCGGAGAAGCTTATTTTCTCGGGCGAACTAAAGGCGGCTCAGGAGGCGGTGGCGGAGGCCATCACCTCTCTGGATAAGGCGGCGGAAAAGGGGGTTATCCACCCCAACAATGCCGCCCGCCGCAAATCACGGCTGATGAAGAAACTCAACCAGGCACAAGCTTCGGCTTAGCCTCAAACTTGACCTGAAATGCTAAAGGGGTTTATGCTCTAGAAAGAGCCATGATTTTAACTCAGTTTCAGTCTGTCGGTCATGAGCTGTTCACCAAAGGGCTGGTCTCCTCCCATGGCGGGAATATGAGCATCAGGATGGGGGAGCGGATTACCATCACCCGCCGCAACTGCGGTCTGGGTTGTCTGGGGGAGCATGACCTTATCGAAACCGGCCTTAACAAAAACGACCGCAACACCCCCCTGGCATCAACGGAATTAGCCGTCCACCGGGCTATTTACCAGGCAACTTCGGCTTCGGCTATCGTTCACGCCCACCCCCCTCACGCCGTAGCCCTGTCGCTGACCGAGACCGATATTGTCCCCATTGACACCGAAGGCATGTCCCTGATGGGTAAAGTTCCGGTGCTGGGCTGGAATATGGCAGTGAAACCGGGTGGTCTGGCGGATATAATCGCCCGGGCCTTAAAGCAGTGCCGGATTGTCATGGTTCACGGTCACGGCAGCTTTGCCATCGGCCAGCTGCTGGAGGAAGCCCACAATTACACCACTTCCCTGGAGGAGAGCTGCCAGGTAATCTGCCTGCTCAAGTCGCTTAAAGGGGAGAGCGCCCCCCAAAAAGGCGTGCCCAAGCAGTAGCCGGTCACTTATAGGCCGGGGTGCACCAGCCAAGGTATTTAGGATTATTGCCCCTGATTATCTCGAAGTAGAGCTTCTGTATCTTTGCGGTTATTTCCCCAACCTTGCCGTTGCCTATCGGGCGGTGGTCTATTTCCCCCACCGCGGTTATATGGGCGGCGGTGCCGGTAAGGAAGCATTCATCGGCGGCAAACAGCTCGTCGAGTTCCACCGGCCGCTCTATGGTCTCTACGCCCAGTTCCTTTTCAGCCAGTTCAATCACGGTATTGCGGGTAATCCCCAGCAGTATGTGATTATCGCTGGCGGGGGTGACCAGCTTGCCGTCTATCACCAGGAAGATATTCTCGCCGCTGCCCTCCGAGACATGGCCGTCCGGGCTGAGCATAATCGCCTCGTCAAAGCCGTTATCGATGGCTTCGGTTTTGGCCAGGGCGTTATTGATATAAAGCCCGGCAAGCTTGGCGCTGGGCGGGATTACGTTATAGTCGGGCCGCCGCCAGGAAGAGATGCCGCAACTGGCGGTTTCCATATCCAGGTAGGGCCCCCAGGGAATCATCAGGACTAAGAAGTCACTTTCCAGGTCGTGCAGGCGCACCCCCAAAGCTTCAGAGCTCTTATAAGCCAGCGGGCGGATGTAGACATCCTCCTCAAAGCGGCACATGGCTGCCAGCTTAGCCGTTATCTGGCACAGCTCGTCAACGCTGTAAGGCAGGTCAATCTTGATAACGCGGCAGCCCTCATGCATCCGCTCAAAATGCTCCTTGAGGCGGAAGAGGTACATCTGCTTCTGCTCGCCGTTCCAGTTGCCCCTTATTCCCTCGAAGATAGCCGTGCCGTAGTGAAGGGCGTTGGTCATTATCCCCAGCTTGGCTTCGGCCAGGGGAACAAACTGCTTATTATAATAGGCGTAAGATGGCATTTAACTTTCTCCTTGCTCGGATAGCGTTCATTATAACTCATCACGTGTGAATAAAACAAGCTAGACATAAAATCAGGGAGGGGGTAAAGCCCCCTCCCCCCGTTTTATATCTTTTCCCGCCCGCCGCCCTTGTAGGAAGGGCTAAAGCCCTTTTATCCCCCCTATTTACCGGCTGCCTTACCCCTCAATAACCCCCCTCGCCAGACCCCTCACCAAATCCCTCACCAGTACCTCTACCTCTCTTCACTTTAGGAGCGGGCTTGGGAGTAGGCTTGGGCTTGGGAGCGGGTTTGGGCTTGGGAGTAAGCTTGGCGCCGCAGTGGGCGCAGAATTTACTGCCTGGCGGGTTGGGCCCGGAGCAGGCGGGGCAGGTGACGTCCCCGTCGGCCGGTTTGTCGCCCATGTAGAGCTTGACGTGCGGCCAGGGGATTTCTATATTTTCCTCGTCAAAGGCGCGCTTGACTCTCCGCCTCAGCTCGCCCATGATACCCCACTGTGCCATAGGCTTGGTGTCGCCGACGGCTCTGACAATAATGCCTGAGTCGCCGAATTCCTCTACCCGCAGTATCCAGGGCGTTTTGGAGATGAATTGGTCTCTCCAGTCGGGGTGCTCGGCCATTTCCTCCCAGACTCGCCTGACTACGCCCATAACCCGGTCTAGGTCTTCTTTGTAGGCGACGCCGACCTCAAAGAAGGCCCGGGATATCGAGCGGGTATAATTGGAGGCTACCTTGATTTCGCCGTTGGGGACAATATGCAAAATCCCTTTAAGGTCTCTTAGCACGGTTCGCCGCAGGCCAAGCTCCGTCACCTCGCCGGTTATATCGGCGACTGTGACCACATCGCCGACGTTATAGTGGTCTTCCAGCAGAATCAAGAAGCCGCCGATTAAGTCCCGTATCGAGTTCTGGGCGGCAAAGCCGATGGCGATGCCGGCCACGCCGGCGCTGGCAAGCAGCGGGGTAATATTCAGCCCCACCTCGGAGAGAATCATAAAGAAGGCAATTATAACTATAAACAAGCCCAGAGCCTGGGTGACGACCTTGCCCAGTGATTGTGACCGCTGCGTTATATACTCTGCGGAGCGGCGTTTTTTGCCTTTCGTGGTGACATACCGCCTGACAAGAATCGGCATTGTTAGGCTGAGAACCTTATAGATGACCCATGCAATCAGGATAATGACCAGAATACGAACGCCGTGTGACAGCAGCCAGGCGCCCACCGTATTCAGGACCGGGCTTATATCCACTCCCTGGCGTGAAATGACTACGGCGGCCACGGCAAGGGCAAGTATCACCCCGCCGATGCCGATAATTACCCAGCTTAAAGCTCTCCGGGTGCCTTCCACTTGTCCCTGCCGCTGCTCGGGGAATAGCTTTGCCATCCACCGGAAAGCCCAGCTGCGCAAAATGAAGAACAGGACGAACGCCACCACCACCGCCAGCAGTATCCAGATGCCATTAGCCATGAACCATTCCCACATGGCAGCCACCCTCCTTAGAGTACGACTTGCTATATATACTACAACAGGTCTGGTAATAATACTAGACTTAATTTGAGCGGGATGCTATTAAGTAATAAGGGTTAAGGGGGTGAAGCGGCTTTTAGATTAGGGGTAGCCAAACCTAAGCTAGCTAGTTTATAATTTACCTTAGAAGTCCTGGCGTAGTAGCAAAAAGGGGCATATGGCATGGTTTGCCAGAACTGTGGTGTTGAAGCACCTACCAAATACGTTGTTTTCTATGAAAACAAGGGTGCTTTAATTATGCGTTTTACTAGGGAAATTGAAGGGTATCTATGCAAGTCTTGCATCCACAAGTATTTCTGGGAGTTTACCCTTATTACTCTCGTCCTAGGCTGGTGGGGTGTGACTTCTTTCTTGGTGACACTATTTTATTATATCCCAAATAACGTAATTCGTTATCTCTTCTCGCTAAGCTTAAAGCCAGTACCGCCGGGGGCCGTTGTTCCTCAGCTAACCGAGGAAGCAGTCGCCGGATTAACTCCTTACGCGGGAGCCATTGTCGAGCGTTTGAACAACGGGGAGGCATTGGAGAATATTGCTGGAGATGTAGCGAGTAGAGCAGGAGTCACACCTGGGCAGGTGATTCTTTATCTGCGCGCTTTAGTGGCGGCTTCGCATGGTCAGTAGTACAACAAGGTATTTTGAACCCCTACCTCAATAAACTCAGCGTGGTCAGCCCCTGGCTCTTCCCCTCCGTCCGGTCTCCATGATAAATAAAATCGGCACCAGGGCGGCGGCTATAAGCAGCATGGTGACCAGGAAGCCGGTAGAGTAGGCTGCCTGTGTGCCGGCGGTCATGATGGGGGATATGACAAAAAGCGGCATGGTAAAGCCCCCCAGAGACAACATCGAAAGTATCAGTCCGGTGGTGCCGCCCACGTGTTCATGACCAATCTCGGGCAGCTCCAGCGGCAGGGTTAACACTATGGGGGGCAGACTGCCCACCCCGATACCGCCCAGGAAAACCAGAACCCAGGTGGCAACGCTTGGAGCCATCTGCCAGGCAGAGAAGAGGCATACCGGGATAGCGATTACGGCGCCGTAAAGGAACGGCTTTCTCAGCCCTATCCGGTCGGAGAGTGCCGGCACCATGAGGTTGCCCAAAAAACCGCCCACGGTCAGCAGCGAGGCAAGAGCTCCGGCCGTTGCCGGGTTGACGTTATGGATAATCTCCAGCGCCTCCGGGAAATTCCCCGAAAACGCAGTAAATGTACCCATAAACAGGAAGTAGACTACGCAGATTAATCTGACGTTCCGGCTTCTCAAGCCCCTCTTGATGCCGGAAATCATCGGCGGCATCTTTATTTTTACCCCCTTGGGGGCGTTGCGGGCCAAGAAAGCCCAAAGAAAAGCTACCACCAGGGTGGCGATGCCAATATAAGTAAAAGCCGCCCTCCAGTCCGGGAAAAGGGGGGCGGTAAACATCCCCAGAGACAGCCCGATGCCGATAGCCAAGGTGTAAAATCCGGCCGCCAGACCGGCTTGTCTCGGCGGAAACCAGATGGCAACCAGCTTGGGCAGGTTGGGCGTTGCCCCGTAAACGGCTATACCAACTAAACACATCAGGATAAACATTACCTCAAAGCTGGGGGCAAAGGCTCGGGCAAGCCCGGCGCCTCCTCCCAGAAAGACGATTATGCCCACCACTACCCTGATGCCAAAGCGGTCGGCGGCGGCTCCGGCGGTTATGGCCGCCCAGATACCCATCAGCAGGGGGGCGGTGAAAATCAGCGTGTACTGCGTATGGCTTAAGCCCAGGTCGGGGGACAGCCGGGAAGCCAGCGACGGTATCAGGAACCAGGTCCAGTACAGGCACAGCAGGGTTAAGCTGGCTATTCCCAGAATAACCCATCGGTAGCGGGGGTATCTCTCGACTTCGGTGCTCACGTTGGCGCGTTTTCGCTTAAATTAATAAAAGGGGAATCCTGTTCGAGGATAGCCCAGAGGGGGGAGGGCTGTCAATTTTTAGCTTGATAAACCCGCCGCGCGGAGCGCCGCAGCCCCCCACCAGACGCGCCAGAACGGCTTTTCAGCGTGCCTAGGGAGGTGAAAGGAGGTTTGGGTAGGTTAGTTATTCCTAAGCGCCTTAATTCCCGTCAAGTCCTCTGGCCCATGCCTGGTATTTTGCCGGTCTGCATAGTGCGGCGGGACATCACTTACCCCGGGAGACAAAATCTTTAACCCGGCGCTGGAAAGTTGGACGTTTCAGCAGCACGCGGTGCTGGCACTTGAGGCATCTGATGCCGATGTCGGCGCCCACCCTGGTAACCTCCCACTGCTCGCTACCGCAGGGGTGCGGCTTCTTGAGGCGGACGATGTCACCCGGCTTTATCTCCATGGCCTTTGCCCGCCTCTAGGGAGCCAGGGTGAGGGTAGACCGGTAGTAGTTGATTCTCTCTCTTAAGTCAGCGGCCACCCGCCGCGCCGCTTCGGCGTAATCCTTATCCTGGGAGGCGTAGATAATCTGCCGTGACGAGGTTAATATTGCCCTCCGCCCCAAAGCGTTGACCCCGTAGCGGACGGATGAAGCCAGGTCGCCCCCCTGGGCGCCGATACCGGGTATCAGCAGCGGCATATCGGGGTGGCTCTGCCTTATCAGCTTCAGTTCCTCGGGGTAGGTAGCCCCCACCACCAGCCCAATGTTGCCCTGCTTATTCCAGAGGGCGGCTCTCATAGCCACTATCTCAAAGAGGGATAGCTGGGCATTCTCGGTCTCAAAGCGCAGGTTCTGGAAGTCGACGGCGCCGGGGTTGGAGGTGCGGCAGACGATAAAAACCCCCTTATCCCAGTAGCCGATAAAAGGCTCCACCGAATCGAAGCCCAGGTAGGGGTTGACGGTGGCGGCGTCACAGCCCAGGGTGACAAAGACAGCCTTGGCGTAGGCGCGGGCGGTATTGCCGATATCGCCCCGCTTGGCGTCGCCGATAACCGGGATATGGGCTGGTATTGCCTTAATGGTGCGCTTGAGGATATCTATGCCGTCGTCGAGGGCTTCGTAGAAGGCAAAGTTGAGCTTATAGGCGCAGACCAGCTCATCGGTGGCGTCGATGATTGACTTGTTAAATCTAAAAACGTCCACTTTGGGCGGCATCTGCTCCGGGTCGGGGTCAAGCCCGATGCAGAGCAGGCTGTTGTTCTTGTCGGTACTTACGTTCAGCTTTTCGTCAAAGTTCACCTCTACACCCCCTGCGTTGATGATACCAGCCGCCCGTATAAGCGTCAAGTAGGTTATTGCATTGTATTGTAGCTGGCGGGCGGCGGTGCTATAATTAGCCAACCGTGAACTACCAGCAAGCTATAGACTATATCAACAGCTACACCGACTACGAAAAGATAGGCATGCCCCACGACCCTGCCTTCTACGACCTGCGCCGTGTCGATGAACTCTTGTCCCTTTTAGACAACCCCCACCGGAAAGCCGGCTCCATCCATATTACCGGCACCAACGGCAAGGGCAGCGTGGCGGTGATGATTGCTTCGGTGCTAACCGCTGCCGGTTACCGCACCGGGCTTTACACCTCCCCCCACTTCCACACCTGGCGGGAAAGAATCCAGGTTGACGGGGAGCTTATCTCCGAAGACGAACTGGCTCAGATGGTGACCGAGCTAAAGCCCCAGCTGGAAGCGGTCAACCAGCGGGCTGCCTACGGCAAGCTGACCACCTTTGAGTTTCTGACGGCGCTGGCTTTCGCCTACTTCGGCCGGAGGGGGGTAACATTTCAGGTTCTGGAGGTGGGGCTGGGCGGCAAGTTCGACGCCACCAGCGTCATTACCCCTCTGGTCTCGGTTATAACTCCGGTTGACTTTGACCACATGGACGTGCTGGGTAGCACCCTGGAGGAGATTACCGCCGAAAAGTGCGGCATTATCAAGCCGGGCGGTATCGTGGTCACCGCCCCCCAGCCCCCGGAAGCGGCTGGGGTAATCAAGGAGGTCTGCCGTCAGCGTCAGGCCAAGCTGGTCACCGTGGGCAAAGACGTCACCTGGCAGGGCTTAAGCTTTGCTCTGGACGGTCAGCGGCTGCGGGTGCAGGGCAGAATCAGCTACGACCTTTTCCTGCCCCTCCTCGGCGACCACCAGCTGGTTAACGCCGCCACGGCGGTAGCTGCCCTGGAGGTGCTGGTGGACAAGGCTTTTGATATTCCCAAAGAGAGTGTGGCTAAAGGTTTTGAGCAGGTTAGCTGGCCCGGCCGGTTCCAGATTCTGCGCCGCCGCCCCCTGCTGGTGGTTGACGGCGGCCATAATGTCGGCGCCGCCCGCCAGTTAACGCAGTCTATTAAACAGTACCTTGACTTCAAGCGGGCCATCCTGGTGATGGGCACGTCGCAGGATAAGGACGTGGCTGGTCTGGTCGCTGAAGTCGCTCCCCTCTTTGACGAGGTCATTGTCACCCGCTCCCGCCACCCCCGGGCGCTGCCGCTGGCGCCGCTGGCGGCTGCTTTTGCCCGCCACGGGATAAAGGCCCGCCTGGCCGATGATGTCACCTCGGCGCTCTCCCAGGCGCTGGTGCTGGCCGGGGAGAGAGACCTGGTCTGCGTGGCCGGCTCGCTGTTTGTGGTGGCGGAGGCTATGGAGGCGGCGGAGGGGCTTTTCCCCACCACCGGCCCCGATGTCCCCGAGCCTTTTTTGCCTTAAGGCGGGCGGGTACGGTAAAATAGCTGAGAAAAAAAAGTTATGGGGTTGCCTAATGCCTGTTTATGAATATGAGTGTGAGTCGTGTCATCACCGCTTTGAGAAGAAGCAGGGCTTCCATGATAAGCCGGTAGCCAAGTGCCCCAAATGCGGGGCCAAACCGCGCCGCGTTATCCGCTCCGCCCCGGTTATCTTCAAGGGGAGCGGTTTCTATATCACCGATAGCCGCAAAAAGGTGCCCGAGCCGGAGAAGGCTAAAGAGAAACCCGCCGAAAAGAAGGAAAAAGAGAAAAAGAAGTGAAAGCGCTTTTACAGAGGGTCACCGGCGCCTCGGTCAGCGTTGAGGGGGAGGTGGTGGGCAGCATCGGCCGGGGGCTGTTGGTCCTGGTCGGCGTGGCTGGCGGCGATAGCGATAAAGACATCCGGTATTTAGCCGGTAAGATAGTCAATTTGCGCATCTTCGCCGATAAAGCCGAAAAGTTCAACCTCTCGGCTCTGGACATTGGCGCCGAGCTGCTGCTGGTGAGCCAGTTCACCCTGCTGGCTGATACTAGGAAGGGGCGCCGCCCCAGCTTTACCGAAGCCGCCCCGCCGCCCCAGGCCGAAGCATTATTCCAGCAGTTTGTCGATGCGGTCAGGTCCAGCGGGCTCAAGGTAGCCACCGGCCGCTTCCAGCAGTATATGCAGCTCGAAATCCATAATGACGGCCCGGTAACCATAATGCTGGACAGCCGGGATAAGTTCTAAGAGCCCTATCGCAAATATTCGTAACTGCAAAAGCTTGCAATACCCCAAAAACACTGATATAATACCCCCTGTCAGATGAGCCACTCGGGAGATATAGTCAAAAAGCTAGCCGAGCAGGGGTACCGGATGACCCCCCAGCGGATGATGATTGTCTCGGCCATCGAGGCCAGCGACGGCCATATCAGCGCCGAGGAAATCTACGCCCAGGTCATCGCCAAGTACCCCCAGGTCAATATCTCCACCGTCTACCGCACCCTGGAACTGCTCAAGCAGCTGGGACTGGTCACCGAAACCAACTTCGGCGAGGGTCGGGTAAGGTACCACCCGGCGGGCAAGGGGCACCATCATCACCTGGTCTGCCAGGAGTGCGGGGCTATCACCGACCTGGACGAAATAGTCTTGAGCCCGCTAAAGCTTATCCTGCTCCGCGAGTACGGCTTCAGCGCTGACCTGCGGCACCTGGCTATCTTCGGCCGCTGCAAAAAATGCAGTAAGTAATTTTTTTAAGCTATGTTTGCAACTGTTTGCAAATGCATTAAAGTGCAAGTAAGGAAAGAAGGCTCTAGACGCACATACCGGACGGGTTTCTCGTGGTGGCTGATGGTGCCACCGCTGAGATTTTAGCCGATAAGCGGTTGCTGGCCGCCCACGGGCTGGCTCAGGCTCAAAAACCTGATTAGAAGAAGTGCCCCACCCCGTTTTATATCTTTTCCCGCCCGCCGCCCTTAAGGTAGGGCTTTAAGCCCTATAAGACTCCACATCAGGGGGGTGAGGGTGATTAAAAAACCCTACTGTTGTTCCTGCCTGATGGCGACGCTGCTCTTAGCCACCCTCATGGTGGTGCCCGATTCCACCTTTATTATGATGCTGTCCTCGCTGACGCTCTCAATCACCCCGTAGATGCCGCCGGCGGTGATTACCTTATCCCCCCGCTTCAGCTCCTCCATCAGTTGCTGCTGCTGCTTCTGCCGCTTGCGCTGGGGTCGGATGAGCAGGAAGTAGAAGACGGCAAAGATGAGCACCAGGAAGATTATTATCGTCCAGTCAAAGCCGCCGCCTTCCTCGCCCTCGGTGGTCATCGGGTAGCAGCCCCCGGCAAATAACAGCGTTGTGATAAGCAATACTGCCACTAAGGCCAGCGTCAATAGTCCAGTCTTGTTCATTTCCCCTCCTAATATTAAGGTTAACTTTCAACTTTACCCCGTAGTGACCAGGGGCTGGTACGGTCGATTCTGATTTTAACCAGTTGCCCCCGGCGGTCGGTGTCATCACTGAAGAATACCAGTTTACCACTTCTGGTCCGACTTTGCCACTTATCCCTGGCTTTTGCTCCCACCAGGACTTCGACCACTTTATTATTGAGGCGGGCGTTTATCTCGGTGGAGATAGCCTCCTGGAGCTTTTCGATGTGGGCTAAACGCCGCTTTTTCTCGAGTGGGGGCACATTATCGGCTAAATTCCTGGCGGCGTAAGTCCCCTCTCTGGGCGAATAGGCGGCAACATGGACGGCGTCGAACTTTAGCTCAGACAGCAGCTCCGCTGTCTGCTGGAACTGCTCCTCTGTTTCCCCGGGAAAGCCGACGATGACATCGGTGCTAAGGGCTATCTCCGGCACTTTATCTCTTATCTCGCCGATAAGCCGGCGGTACCGCTCTATGGTATAGCCCCGCTTCATCGCCTTTAGCATCTGGTTGCTGCCCGCCTGCACCGCCAGGTTTAGCTGCTCGCAGACCTTGCCCAGCTTGACTATCGCTTCGATAAGCCGCGGGCTCATGTCCTTGGGGTGGTTGGTCAGAAAGCGGATGCGCCACAGCCCCTCTACGGGGTTAAGCGCGTAAAGCAAATCAGCCAGGTCGGGCTTATCGGGCAAATCGTGCCCGTAGGAGTCCACGTTCTGCCCCAGCAGGGTGACCTCTTTAGCGCCCCGCCCCACCAGCTCCCTCACCTCGCCGACTATCTCCGCTAAGGGCCGGCTCTTTTCTCTGCCCCGGCGGTAGGGCACGATGCAGTAGGCGCAGAAGTTATCGCACCCCTGGATGATGGGGACATAGCTGCAGGGCGCCGGGTTCCGGGGCAGTATTTGCCCCCACCCCTCTCCCTCCAGCCATTCAGGACGCTCCCCTGGCTCAAAGAAGTGGTCAACATGGGGAAAGCGCTTTTTAAGCCCGGCCGTGTCGGCGTCGACCAGGCAGCCGGTGACGGCAAGCGTCAGATTCGGGTTAGATTGCTTTAAGGCTTTGAGGGCGTGGAGCTTGTTGACCACGCGGTCCTCGGCGTGCTGGCGCACCACGCAGCTGTTAAGCACGATTAAATCGGCCTCGGCGGCGCTTTCGGTAACCCGGTAGCCCAGTTCCTCGAAATAGCTGCCCAGCCTTTCCGATTCGGCTTTGTTCATCTGGCAGCCGATGGTCCAGATATGATATTTAGCCATGGTGGTATTCCAATAAGAGGTAAATTATTAGATATTAGGAAGATAGTTCGAAGATTTTGCTGACGAGAGATTTTCTAGCATAAAAGGCTCGGCTGGTAGAACCATGGCCAGGGCCCTTCGTTCTGGCTTGTATCCATTTACCATCCCGACCGGTTAAACTCTCAAATCCCTCGGTTTTCAATTTATTCCTGATAAATTCATAATCAGCTGCTATTTCCTTAATTATGTCCTCAGAACTAGAGAAATCTAAACTTGTTACTTGGAGTAGTTCAGCTTTTATACTGTTCTTCCCGTGCCACATAACGGCGCAAAAAACCATAGATTTCAGCTTATTCCAGCAGTGACTTTGAAAGAAAGACTGGTTTTTTAATTCCTCGGGGTTAATCATGGTGATAGCCATCGTTTCTTTCGGGACAAGCTCGCCTCTTACATAGTAAAAGCTTACGGATTTAACCTCGTAAAATTGACCATTAGGTGCTCGGGAGCTACTTGCCTGTAAGCCGGCTAACCTTTCCAGAACTAGCCCTTTCCAGCCTTTATTCTGTTTGCCGGTTTCAAAAGTGGTAATGCTATGGGATTCGGCAAGTTCTGCTAGGTCTTGACCTATGTATTGCCTTAAATTATTAACAGCTTGTTCTCGTGTAACAATCGTCATTTAAAAGCCTCAGTAAGTTACGTGCTTGTGGGAACTTTCTCTTTGATGTCTTCAAAACGTTTTATCGAAAGATCCAAATACTCTTTTGAAGTATCAATACCTATAAAATCGCGCCTGTAGAAAAAGGCGACCAAGCCTGTAGTCGAGCTTCCGCTAAAAGGATCCAAAACGGTCTCGCCTTTATTTGTACTTGCTAGTATGATTCGTTTCAATAACTCAACGGGTTTTTGTGTCGGGTGTTTTCCGTGCTTTTTTTCCGCTTGCTTTGGGGTATTTATAGCCCAGACCGAACGCATCTGATTACCGCTTTTTTTTATAAAATCACCCTGCCAGAGGCCATTCTTCATAAGTTCGTAATTATAAGTGTGTTTATATTTTTTATCTTTTATTGCCCATATTAGAGTCTCATGGCTGGCGGTAAAATAGCGACAACTGAGGTTAGGTGAAGCATTCGGTTTAAACCAAGCAATGTCATTAAGAATATGGAATTTATTAGCCTGTAATGCATAACCGCATTGGTAAATCGAGTGATAGGTACCACTTACCCAGATGGTTCCTTGTGGTTTGAGTACTCGCTTGCAGGCTTTTATCCAAGCAAGGTGAAACTTAAGGCTGTCTTGCAAACCGTTGCTTAAGTCCCATTCACCCTTTTTTACGCTCACCCTTTTCCCATTCTGGCAGGTGAAAGTACCGTTGGAAAGAAAGTAAGGAGGGTCGGCAAAAATCATATCAATGGACTCTTCAGGAATTTCGGCGAGAACATCTAGGCAATTATCTAGGTAGAGCTTGAAGTTTGGTACCTCATAATAAGGTTTTTTCATTTTATCATTACCTGTATGGCGGAGGGGGAGGGATTCGAACCCTCGACCCCAGTTTCCCAGGGTAAGCGCTTAGCAGGCGCCCGCACTAGGCCACTATGCGACCCCTCCCCAAGTTTGAGGAATTAGTGGACTTTATGATTTTACTACATCATACCCCTATTGGGGAAGTCTTTGCCCCACCCCATTTTTTATCTTAACCCGCCCGCCGCCCTTATGGTAGGGCTAAAGCCCTTTTTGCCCCGCCCCATTTTAAATCTTTTCCCCTCAACCCTTCCCCCCTGTGTTTTCTGCCCATACCCTCCCGCCCAAAAAGGTTTCACCTCTTTTCATCTCTTAAACCCCACTCCCTGAGAAGAAATTGATAGAAGCATCACTTCTGTAGGGCGGGCGGGTGGGAAGTAAAACGCACTCTAAAAATCGGGCTGGACTTCCCCTTATCCCCACCCTATGGGTCTTTGCCTGCCCAACCCCTTATGCTATGATTGACTTAGATGGAAATAAACATCTCAATTGACCAGGGCTTGGACGGCTGTCCCGCCCCCCGCTGGCTGGAGGGTATCGCCCGGCAGGTGCTGGAAGCGCAGGAGGTGGGGGCTGAGGCGGAGGTTAGTCTGCTTATCGCGACCCAGGAGCGGATTAGAGAGCTGAACCGGGACTACCTGGGGGAGGACGCTCCAACCGATGTATTAGCCTTTTCCGCCCGGGAGGAGGCTGCCGGTCAGTCCCCCTTTATCCACCCCCCCGATGGCCTGCTCCACCTGGGCGAGGTGATTATCGCCTACCCCCAGGCGGTGATTCAGGCGACCGAGCACCGCCACCCGGTAAAGAGGGAGCTGGCTATCCTTCTCATCCACGGTCTGCTCCACCTGCTGGGCTATGACCACGATGAACCTGAAAGCGAACGCCGAATGAAAGCCAGGGAAGCCGAGCTTTTAGGCTACGTCGAAGGAGGCTTAAAGTGAGAGTTCTGGGTATTGCCGGCAGCCCGCGCCGCGGCGGCAACACCGACCTGCTGCTGGCTGAGGTGCTCAGGGGCGCCGCCGCTGAAGGCGCTGAGGTCAAGACTATTGTGCTTAATGACCTGGATATGACCCCCTGCCAGCACTGTGACGCCTGTTTCGAGGCGGGCGTCTGCCGCTTTGATGACGATATGCAGATGGTCTATAAAGAACTGGAGAGGGCAGATAGAATCGTGCTGGCGTCGCCGGTGCAGTTTATGGGGGTGAGCGCCCAGGCTAAAATCATGATTGACCGCTGCCAGGCGCTGTGGGCGAGGAAGTATATCCTTAAAATCCCCCCGCTGGGCGATAGACGCCCCAGGAAGGGTCTCTTTGTCGCCGTCGGCGGCATGAAGCTGGCTAATCTCTTCGAGCCGTCGCTGGCAATCGTCAAAGCCCTGTTCAAAGTCCTGGATATTGAATATGCCGGTAATTTGCTCTTACCCGGCGTTGACGAAAAGGGGGCGATTAAAAACCACCCCACTGCCCTTAAAGATGCATTTACTGCTGGCCAGAAGCTGGCAGAAGACTAAAGACCAGCTACCTCTTAACCACCAGCTTGCCCACGGCTTCTTCCAGCCCCCCCAGCGTCAGTGGGTACATGGGAAAGAGCTTGCCAATCATCTGCACCGTGGCGTGAATCCAGAAGCGCGGGTCGTCGGGGTTGAGCCAGACGCAGTGGCTGAAGTGGTCGGCGATTCTTTTCAGCCAGAGTATCCCCGGTATCTCGTTGCGCTCGTAGTAGTTGATGGCGCCGTAGCGCTCGGTCAGCTCCCAGGGCCCCATTCTAGCGTCGCCTACCAGCAGCAGCTTGTAGTCCGGCTCCAGCGTGTGCAGCAGGTGGACGGTGCTCACCGCTTCCTGCCGCTCAACATCCTGGTAGAGATAATCATAGATGCAGTTGTGGAAGTAGTAGTACTGGAAGTCGCGGAAATGGGAGCTTGAGTGGGCCGCCGAGAAAAGCCGGCTGCAGAGCTTGGCGTAGGGTTCCATGGAGCCGCCCACATCCATCAGCAGTAGCAGCTTGACCGTGTTCTTGCGGCTCCGCTGCCAGATAAAATCTAAGTCACCGGCATTTTTAGCGGTGGCTTTAATGGTCCCCTCCAGGTCTAATTCGTCCTCGGCGCCGGTGCGGCGCAGCTGGCGCAGCTTGGTCAGGGCAACCCCAATCTGGCGCACGTCCAGCGTTAAATCGCTGCGGTAGTTCTTAAAGCGCCGCTCCTGGGCGATCTGCACGGCGTGCCGGCCCCCCGGCTGCCCCCCGATGCGGATTCCCCGCGGGTGATAGCCGGAGTGCCCGAAGGGCGAAGTCCCCCCCCGACCTATCCAGTGGCCGCCCCCGTCGTGCTGCTCGGTCTGCTCACGCAGACGTTCTTCCAGCTCTTTGATTAACTGGTCAAAGTCCATGCTCTCGAACCTGGCTTGCTCCTCCTCGCTCATGAAGAGGCGGTTCAGGGGGTCTTTGAGCCAGTCCAGCACCTGCTCGGCGATCTCCTCGGGGGCTTCCACCCCCTGGAAATACTGCTGAAAGGCAACGTCATACTGGTCGTAGTAGGATTCGCTCTTGACCAGGATGGCTCGGGCAAGGAAGTAAAAGTCGTCCAGGTTCTTGATGTGCCCCTTGGCCAGGGCTTCCATCAGGGTCAGCCACTCCACGATGGAAACGGGGACCTTGTTCTGCCGGAGGATATAGAAAAAATCGGTAAACATAGCTACCGCCGCCGGGTGACGAAGTTCCTGACGAAGAAGTCGTAGTCATTCTCTTTCTTGAGCAGGGTGCCGACGAAGGGCACCTGCTTGGCGATGTCTTCGTGGGGGATACCGCCGGCGATAAGCGCCCGTATCCAGTCAATCAGCTCGCTGGTCGATGGTTTCTTGCGGAAATCTTCGACCTTTCTTAATGAATAAAAGGTCTTGAGGGCTTCGCTGAGCAGGTTGTCTTTGATGTCGGGGAAGTGCACCCGGACGATTTCCTCCATCAGCTCCGGTGTGGGGAACTCGATGTAATGAAAGATGCAGCGCCGCAGGAAGGCGTCGGGCAATTCTTTTTCGGCGTTGCTGGTGATGACCGTGATGGGGCGGTGGACGGCGCTGATGGTCTCGTTGGTCTCGGGGATATAAAAGCTCATCTCATCCAGCTCGTTGAGCAAATCATTGGGGAACTCGATGTCGGCTTTATCCACCTCGTCAATTAATAAGACCACCTTCTCCGGGGCGATAAAGGCCTGCCCCAGCTTGCCCAGCTTGATGTACTGCTTGATGTCGGAGATGTCCTTGTCGCCGAAGCGGCTGTCGTTCAGCCGCTGCACGGTATCGTAGACATAGAGCCCCTCCTGGGCTTTGGTGGTCGATTTCACATTCCAGGTTACCAGTTCTTTCTCCAGCCCGCGGGCAATGCTGTGGGCTAATAGCGTTTTTCCCGTCCCCGCTTCCCCCCTGATGAGCAGCGGCCTGCCCAGGGCTATAGACACATTAACCGCATTCTCCAGCGGTTCCGAGGTAACGTAATCCTCCGAGCCGCTGAATTGGGCAAAGTTATCCTTTTTCACTATTTATCGCCTCCTGGAACTAAGATTCACCACGGACGCTTGACTTTCGTCGCGGCTAAAGTTGCTTTTAAAGAGGTGCAATTATTTCCACGATTAAATTATACCCGAGAATGGGAGTTGGAATCAAATATAGAGGGACGAAGATAGCCCCCAATTTGACAACCAAATGATGCCAATGCAAGAATAAATCAGGCGGGGGAGGTAAGGCAAATTGAAAAGGTTCTCGGCAGCGCTGGCGCGGTTCATCGGGCGCTGGCCCTGGTTAATAATAGCGGTCGCCCTGCTGCTCTCGGCGGCGGCGGTACCGGGCATTACCATGCTGGAGACGGAAACCGGCTTCGCCGCACTGGTATCGCCCGATTCGCCCATATCGCAGGACACCTCGCGTTACGAGGCGCAGTTCGGCGGGGACCCGATTACCATTCTCCTCGGCGGCCCGCTTGACACTATCTTCTCCACCCGGAGTCTGGCCGCCCTCTCCGATTTTGAACGGGAATTCTCCGATGACGGGCGCTATCTGGCCGTTAACGGCCCGCTGACTATTTTACGGTTAGCTCAGCAGGAAGCCGAACAGGCTAGGCAGACCCTGGAGAGCCAGCTCGCCCAGGCCCAGGAAGAGGCGGCGGCACAGGCCAGGCAGGCGGCGGCGGTGATGGGCTTGGGCGAGGCGGAGCAGGAGATTGCCGCCGAGCAGGCGCGGGCTGAGGTTCTGGAAAAGTTCCGGCCCCGGATAGAGCAGCTGCAGCTTATAGGAGAACCTTCTCTGGATAACCCCGCCTTTGTCGCCTCGGTGCTCTATGATGCCGAAGGCGCCGTCAGCCCGGTAATGCAGACTTTCGTTCCCGATATCGCCCATGCCCTAATCACCGTTACCCCCCGGGGGAACATGAGCGACCGGGAATCCCTGCAGGCGGTCAACGATGTTGAAGATTTCTTCTCCGGCCATCCCCTGGACGGGGTAAAGGTTACCGCAGCCTCTGCCGCCAAGCTGGTGGACGCCATCAGTAACAGCATCGGCAATAATATAAAAGTGCTGCTGGCGCTGTCGGTGGTCGTTATGGTGCTCATCCTGGTCTTCACCTTCCGGGTACGCTGGCGGCTGCTCTCCTTATTAATGGTGGGCTTAAGCGCTCTCTGGACCTTCGGCCTGATGGGCTATCTGGGGGTGCCGGTCACCATGGCTACCATG
>Ga0315549_1002300_pt1 | contig 18358 bp, 19 predicted proteins | sample SalMarSW160200MG_FD_203101 | JGI IMG/M metagenome (GOLD analysis project Ga0315549, IMG submission 203101) | Salt marsh sediment microbial communities from the Plum Island Ecosystem LTER, Massachusetts, United States - Salt Marsh Sediment SW1601-200 ... | reverse complement strand
GAAAAAACAGGATTGCGCAGCGACGTGGTCACTCTGTATCAAGGCGGGAGATACCATTTGTACCGTTTCAAGAAATACACTGATGTGCGTTTGGTGTTTGCTCCAGAACAGCAGATCGCTTTTTTCGGTGGAGACCCTGATAATTTCGAATACCCGCGATTCGACCTTGATATTTGCCTTTTTCGGGCTTACGAGAATGGCAAGCCAACCAAAGTCGAGCATTATCTGAAATTAGATAGCAAGGGAGTGAGTGAAGGAGACTTGGTATTTGTTTCGGGTCATCCGGGCAACACCAGTCGGCAACTGGCTATGGCCGAATTGGAATACTTGCGGGACCAATACTTCCCTTATGTTTTACAACGCTTGAACAGTCTGGAGGTAATGCTGCTGGCTTACAGCGCGAGAAGTGACGAAAACGCCCGTCGCGCTAAAGACACTCTTTTTGGTGTTCAGAACAGCCGCAAGGCACGGGAGGGCATGTTCGCCGGTTTATTGGATTCACAGCTCATGACGCAAAAGCAGACTGCCGAACAGGCATTAAGAACGGCAGTGGCGCAGGACCCCAACGCAAAAGAAGTGCTGTCATCTTGGTATCGTATTGCCGACGCCCAGCAGGTTATTGCCCGCAACGCTCAGCAGTATAGATTGCTCGAAGGAGCCCATGCGTTCAACAGCACGCTATTTGATATTGCCCGTACGATCACGCGTGCGGTGGAGGAGAAAGCCAAACCCAATGGCGAGCGCCTGCGCGAATTTCGAGATTCCAACCTCGATTCCCTTGAACTGCGGCTATTTTCGGAAGAACCCATCTACGACGATTTTGAGCAGGTAAAACTGGCCGATTCTCTGACTTGGCTCGTCAAGCAATTGGGCCATTCCCATCCGTTAGTTCAGAAGGTGCTGGCGGGCAGGTCGCCCCGGCAACGCGCGGCTGAACTGGTTCTTGGAACTAAATTGAAGGATGTGGCGCTTCGCAGGAAGCTTTATGCGGGAACCGTAGCCGAGGTGGAATCCGCACATGACCCTATGATTGAACTGGTTAGACTGGTCGATCCTGAGGCGCGCGCGGTGCGAAAGATAATAGAAACGCAATATGAGATTAAACGCCAGGCTCATGCCAAGATTACCCAGGCAAGATTTGCTTTGGAGAAAACCAACTCGTATCCGGACGCAACTTTCACGCTGCGCTTGGCGTTCGGCACAGTTAGAGGCTATGAAGAAAATGGGCAGTTGATTCCTTTCCAAACTACCTTTGCAGGTCTCTACGAGCGGGCGGCAGCACACCATTATAAACCGCCGTTTGACGTGCCTCGGCGGTGGATTAACCGGAAAAACAAACTCAATTTGCACACCCCGTTAAATTTCGTTTCTACTGCGGACATCATTGGTGGCAATTCGGGCAGCCCCGTCGTCAATCGCCAGGGCGAGTTCGTCGGCATCATTTTTGACGGCAATCTTCAGTCCTTGGTGCTCGACTTCGCTTACACGGATGTTCAAGCCCGAGCAACCTCCGTTAATTCTCAGGCAATCATTGAGGCCTTGCGGAAGGTATATGGCACCGCTGAACTGGCAGATGAAATCGTTGGCAGAAAGCGGTTGTGATCCTCTCCTTTTGGTCGATCGCCGAGGTGAGAACCGTAAAGGAGATGACTGTAGGTCCCTTGCCGCCATAACCGCTGAGGATTGTCAGTTAATCTGTCCGTGATTGTAACTGGTCCGCGTCTGAATAAGAACAAAAATGGCCAGAAGATGGAAGGTAAAGTTATTGCAAACTTAGTCAATTATGACGGCTGTTCCGCTGGCGTTTACCATTAACATTCCGTTGTCTTTGCCCAGCACTTCGTAATCAATGTCAACTCCTACCACAGCGTTGGCGCCGAGCCTGGTCGCTTCCTCAATAACTTCCTGGATTGCAGTTTCTCTGGCTTTTTTTAAAACCTTTTCGTAAGCGGCGGAACGGCCGCCAACGATGTCGCGAATGCCGGCGAAAAGATCTCTGAACAGGTTTGCACCCATTATCGCTTCGCCGCTTACAACGCCGAGGTATCCGGTTATTGTTTTTCCTTCAATGTTAGGAGTCGTTGTGACGATCATCTTTGTATGTTCCCTTTTAAGGTTTTGATTTTTTAGTCGGTGCCAATTTTTATGCCGGCAATAAAAGGATTGACCGAATCTTTCTGTGCTGGCAGCGCATTAGATAGGCGGTGAAGTCGCCGGTAATTCGGTCGGCTGTGTTTTTGCCTTTAGTGACAATTCTGGCCAGCAGCGTCTTTGTTGCAGGGTCCCATTCGAGATTGATAGCGCCCGGAACTTCGGGGTCAGCACTGTGAAGCTTGGCCCAGCCCGGGTTGCGGCCCGACCTCTTTTGACGGATTACCGCGAGGTTGTACTTTTCCAAACGCTTGTCATTGGCTATGGCCTCGCGGAGGCTGCCGCCGTGATAGCATGTCACCTGAATAATGCTTTGCATATTGGCGGATCCTTTCATTACGCATTATTGGGGAGAATAAATTCCTATGATATTTCATCTGGGCCGCGTACGACTTTAATCACTTCTAAATTTTCGCTTAATAAATAGACGTGGAAATACGCTTTATGAATTCCCTCCTGGTTGTTTGTGCTATTATCTTTCATTAGGGTTACATGAATAATTATGTCGTCGCATTCAATTTTTACAACCTTCGCACCTTTAATTTGAGCTGAGTCAACAGGATTATATTCAATCCATTTTTTTAGTGCATCTTTGGCAATTTTTTTAACTCTATTTTCATTAATCGTCGTTGTGTAGTCCGGAGCACACCGTACGCAACTCCGTCCCGAGCATCCAAGCATGAAGATACTCGCACCAAGTACAAATGTGAATATAAGTACATTCAGTCTTTTATTTGTTATTGTCTGCATAATGATAAAAATCAGCCGTTGTGGTGCGCTGACCCCCATATCTGTGTAATGTTATAAACTTGTCGTTAGACTCCGCCCTTGTGGGCGGCACGGCCTGCGGCCAGTTTCCAGTTCTAAGTTGTTAGTTCTAAGTTATCAGACGCCATTCGCTCTCAGTTAGTTACAATTTCCAGAGTTGGTCGGTGTCAATCACAGTTGTTAGTCATCTCGCGGTTGCAAGGACCAATTTATAGTCCTAAGGTCGGCCTTGCAAGGAAAATCTTCTCTCCTGCATTTTTTTTATACCCCCGATATGCTTGCCGATCAGCGATATTCGCTGTATCTCAGCCTTATGTAGAGAAGGCCGAGGATTGCACCGACTAAATCCGCACATAAATCAAGCGAGGTATTTAAGTACATGCCAACGCCGGATTCGGGAACAGTTTCCGAGACGATGAACTCAACAATCTCATTGAACGCGCCAACGCCAAGACCGGCAGCGATGATTACAATAGATACGGCAATAGGGTTTCGCCATGGACTATCGAGAGATCGCTGGAGCAGACAGTACATAACTAACGTAGCTGAGCCAAAGCCCCAGATGTGCACGAGTTGGTCATATCGCAGGACCGGAAACCTCGCCGAGAGCGGAATGATAACAAGGCCATAAAGTACACCGTTGCCGACGCGAATCCATCCGCCAGACAGATGCAGAGCCAACCATACAGTAAGGCCAACCAATGATGCAGGTGTGTAGTCGACCTTATGTATGCTCGCAACGATCAGGCAGAGGAAGAAAATGATTACGCCAACATAGATAACGAACTCGTAATTCAGTCGAGTCATGAAAGCGGTGCCAAATGAAACAACAATAAGAACGTTAATCAGCAACAGCACTATATGGTAACTCTTTACGCTCTGTAACCAACTATGAATCGTGGGTCTTTCCATAAGAAGAAAGCATAGCATCTTCATGACACCGTGCCAAGAGTTACTGACTGTTACATTACCGAATGCCCTGCTCGTTATTAGACTCGGTCCTGCTATACGATGTGCGTACTGGCAGACTAAGGGTAATAGTTCTCTCCAATAAAAGTTATATTCCGGCCTCATTTGTTGTAAACAGTGAAGCCAAATCAAAATGCAAAAAAGGCATTTTTGATGGTGATTTACTGCGGCGTGGTGGTACAATGCGTTGAAGCCGTAACGGGTCGGTGAACAAAATTGTTTTTTAGGAGGTCTTGGCGATGTTGATCTTTTGCAGGTTTCCATGGTGGCCGATGGGGCCGTTTATCGGTGCAGGTGTATTTGTGACGCTGCTTGCAATCGCAGCGGTGGTCTTCTCAATCATTATGCTCATAGATTGTCTGAAACGGCCTGCGTCAAAATTTCCATATCCACTTACAAAAAACGCTGAATACGACAGGCTGATATGGGCCGGTGCGATTCTGCTGTCACTGGGATTCTATTGTGTCGGGGCAATAGTCTACTTCTTTGTCGTTAAAATGGCTAAATCCGAAGGCAACGAGAAATAACGGCAAATCCTTAATGGTTGGCATTGTTACTAAGCCTGATACGCAAGGAAAGCTGGAGATACTCAGCGCCGATGCGCAGTACGACCTGGCGTGTGCATGCGGTTGCAGTAATAATGAGCATCGCATAAGAAGTAACGAGGGCAAGTGGGTTTACCCGGTGACACTTCCAAACGGCGGCGTCAGCACTCTTTTTAAGACGTTGATGTCGAACGTTTGCAGTTACGATTGCAAATATTGTCCGCTAAGGCAGCAACAGGACATGCGCAGATGCAGCCTTGGCCCAGAGGAAACCGCGAGAGTATTTCTGGACTACCACAATCGGCGAAAAGTCTTTGGCCTATTCTTGAGTTCCGGTGTTATTGGTTCACCCGATGCAACGATGGAAAGACTAAACGCGACTGCAAGGCTACTGCGAAAAAGGCATAGCTTTAAAGGCTACATTCATCTAAAGATAATTCCCGGTGCGAGTGACGCGGCGGTGGAAGAAGCAGTATCATTAGCCAGCGCAGTGTCACTTAATATCGAAACGCCGGGTGATCAAAACTTGGCAATGCTGTCAAACAAAAAGGACTATTTGCGTGACATAATCGAGCCTATCAAACTAATCAGCAAACTGACGGCTCGTGGGACACGCTTTGAAAAGGTCAAGCAGACCACGCAGTTTATTGTCGGAGCGGCAGGTGAGTCCGATGCCGAGATTGTCAAATATATGTGGGGACTATACGACAGATTGAATTTGCACAGGGTGTACTTTAGCGCCTATCAGCGAGGTTTGGGGGACAGCTCAATCGCTGGTGAGAATTCGGTTTTAGAAAAGCCGACAGATATATTTGCACGAGAGCATAGGTTGTACCAGGTTGATTTTCTCTTTCGCAAGTACGGATTCAAGGAGTTGGAGATTGTCTTTGACAGCGATGGCCGGCTTTCTCTAACAGTAGATCCGAAAGAAGCGTGGGCAAAAAGGCATCCGGAGTTCTTTCCCGTAAATGCAAATCGTGCGCCGAAGCTTTCGCTGTTGAGGGTGCCGGGGCTTGGGCCTGTGACGGTGCAGCGTATTCTGAAGTTGCGCCGGGAAGAAAGGCTACGCACTATCGAAGATATAGGCAGGGCTGGAGTGAGGTTAAAAAAGGCCGGAAAGTATCTGACTTTCTGAAGGTTTTTTATTGTCAATCAAAGCAGAGCTTATATAATTTGCGCGCTGAGTATCAAAAGGGCACTTTTAGAAAACCACGCTTGGCAGTAATGGAGGTGTAAATGGGCGAACTTGTTCCTACCAAGGTGTTTCTTACCAAAGGAGTCGGCAGGCATAAGTACCAGCTGAAATCTTTTGAGGAAGGGCTCAGAAAAGCAGGCGTCGCACAACAGAATCTTGTCCAGGTCTCATCTATTCTGCCGCCCAAATGCAAAATCATCAGCAGAGAAAAAGGATTGGCACGATTGACCCCCGGGGAAATCTGTTACTGCGTGATGGCCCGTGCCGATACCGACGAGCATGGAAGGCTGGTTGGATCGTCAGTAGGAATCGCCATTCCGAAGGACAACAGCAATTGGGGCTACCTTAGTGAGGTTCACGGCCACGGGATGAATCAACAGGAAGCAGCAGATTTGGCTGAAGACCTTGCGGCCGGTATGCTGGGCACAACCCTGGGTCTGGAGGTTGACCCAAATAAGGCGTGGTCGGAAAAAGAGCAAGTTTACAAGTCAAGCGGATTGATAATCAGAACATCTAATATCACACAAACCGCACGCGGCCAGAAGGATTTATGGACTACAACAGTAGCAATTGCGATGTTTTTGTTCGACTAACGAAAAGGCTCGGCGGAGGATAAGTAAACTGAGTTTGGAATTCTCGCTGTATCATTCCAGAGACGATGCGGTGCCTGGAGACACATCGAATGGCTAAAAAAATCACCTTTGCAGATGTGCCGGAAGAATATTCACGTGCTGAGACCGCACGCATAGCTATCGTTCAAGTGCCTTATGATAAGACAAGCACGTGGATAAAGGGAGCCGACAAGGGGCCCGCGGCAATATTAGAAGCATCGGCTAATATGGAGCTTTATGATATAGAAACGAACTCCGAGGTCTATCGAGAAGGAATATTTACTGATGAGCCTATTAAAGCTGACTCATCACCAGAAGATATGATTGAGTCGGTGCAGCGGTGCTTACAAGAGCATATCAACAAAGGCAGGTTCCCTGTTGTTATAGGCGGTGAACATTCGGTTAGTATTGGCGCTATCAAGGCGCACGCGGAAAATCAGAAAGTTGACGGAATGACCGTTCTGCAGCTTGATGCGCATAAGGATTTGAGAGACGAATACAACGGCTCAAAGTTCGGTCACGCGTGCGTAATGGCCCGAGTCAGGGAAGTTTGCCCTATTGTGCAGGTCGGCATACGGAGCATGGATTCATCGGAAAAAGAGCTTCTTGACATAAGCCGGGTTTTCTTCGCCAAGGATATACATAACAACACCGACTGGATAGAAAAAGCTGTGTCCAAATTATCAGAAAAGGTTTACGTTACAGTTGATTTGGATGTCTTTGACCCTTCGATAATGCCATCGACGGGCACACCTGAGCCGGGAGGATTGTTGTGGTATGATGTCCTGAGTTTACTCAGAGCAGTCTGTGATAAAAGAGATGTTGTTGGCTTTGATGTTGTTGAGCTTTGTCCGGATGAGAGGAACAAGGCGCCTAATTTTTTGGCGGCGAAACTCATCTACAAACTACTGAGCTACAAGTTCAAAGGCCGGCATGGGAAAAAGATTCTCTGAGAGACTTAACAACGCCTCTCGAGTCGCAGCTATGTAAGCTGATTTGGGTCAAGCGGCCAGAAAGGAGGTCGTGGCCATAGTTTTTAGGACGCAAGAAACTCTGACCGATGAGCAGGTTCAGTCGGGACTGCGCTATGTCATAAGGGACGGAATAGCATCGCAGGCAATGGGGATACTCACCGGAGGGGCTTTTCTGGTAGCCTTTGCAGTCAAGCTTGGTGCTTCCAACTTTGTCATTGGCCTTTTGGCGGCCATCGGGCCTTTGGCTCAGTTATTGCAGTTGCCCTCCATATTGTTGGTAGAAAAAATGCGCAATCGACGAGCAATCGTTGTCGTTGCAGCAGGTCTTAGCAGAATGTGCTGGTTGGTGGTTGCTTTGATTCCTTTTCTTTTCGGAGCGCAAATTGGGCTCGCTGTGCTTCTGGCTTCGATGATGGGCGCATCGGCGTTTGGAGCAATCTCCGGCTGCGGCTGGAACTCGTGGATGAGGGATCTAATACCACAGAACATATTGGGATCGTTTTTTTCGAAGCGGATGAGGATAGCTACGGGCGTTGGAATTGCGCTTAGTCTTGTCGCTGCGGTTTATCTGGACTTCTGGAAAAAGGTGCTGCCAAAGTACGAGCTACAGGGCTACTCAATTCTGTTTGGCCTTGGCGTGTGCGCGGGTGTTCTCGGCCTGTACTTTTTAGCTCGAACACCTGAAAAGAAAATGCCTCAACTCGAAGAAAAGCCCAGGATACTCAAGATGCTTGGCCAGCCCTTTAGAGATGAGAACTTCCGAAAGCTCATAGCATTTATGTGCTCATGGAATTTTGCAGTGAATCTGGCGGGGCCTTTCTTTATGGTCTATATGCTGAAAAGACTCGGCCTGAGCATGTCATTTATCATCGGTCTTTCGATAGTCAGTCAGGTAATGAACTTCATATTTCTTAAGGTTTGGGGAAAGTATACCGACCGATTCAGCAACAAATCGGTTCTTGCGATTTGCGGCCCGCTGTTTATTTTGTCAATTCTGGCGTGGACGTTTACAACAATGCCTGAGAAGTATTTTTTGACGATACCGCTTTTGATTGTGATTCACATTGTGATGGGACTTGCCTCGGCGGGTGTTTCGCTGGCATCGGGAAATATCGGATTGAAATTAGCGCCGGAGGGACAGGCTACAGTTTATCTTGCGACAAATACGATTGTCAACTCGGTGGCGGCAGGCATCGCGCCGATCCTGGGTGGCAAGTTTGCAGATTTTTTTGTTGGCCGACAGCTTGCCTGGACGCTGGAATATACAAGTCCGACAGGAAAATTCTCTCTGCCGACACTGAACCTTCAGCAGTGGGACTTTTTCTTTGCCCTTGCGTTTTTGATTGGTTTATATTCGCTGCATCGGCTGGCAATGATAAGGGAAATCGGCGAAGTTGAAGAAAAGGTAGTGATGAACGAGCTGTTTGCAGAAGTTGCAGGTCAGGTTCGGACTTTATCGTCGGTTGAAGGTGTAAGGCAAATGGTGAGCTTCCCATTTTCAATATTAAGAAGCATTACAACCAAGATCATTAAGCCCAAAAATGATACGATACTACCTGAACAAAGAGGAGAGCAGCCATGAAAAAGTTCAAACTGATAATTGTTGTCATAGTCTCGATATTGGCCTTGATCATTTTTCTTCAGAATACAGAATCGGTCCAGACCAAGCTGCTGTTTATGACCGTAGCAATGCCGAGAGCGCTACTGCTGATATCGACGTTTCTCATAGGCTTTGTTGCCGGTATAATTACCGCAAGCTTGCTTCTGAGGAAATCAGGCAGAACGAAGGCACCAGAGCGAATGTAAACGAGCCTTGCAAAGGGGGGGCGAAGCAGCAGCTTTTACCAAGGCCCTGACAGGTATAGGGGAAGCGAAGAATGAAAGCAAACAAGAAAAAGCACAAAACCATCGAGCGGCGCTCGCGAAAGGCTGGTCTGCCGCCGGGGACATTAGTACACATAGGAGAGAAAAGGACCGAGACGGTTCGCATCATATATATTGATTACGACGAGGATAAGTTTGCGGAAAAGCAAATCAGCTCTATCGAGGAGTGTTTTCCTTTCAAAGCAACCCCAACTGTAACGTGGATAAACATCGATGGTATCCACGATGTGGATATGATTGAAAAACTCGGCAAACAGTTTGAGCTGCATCCTCTTATCTTAGAGGATATTGTCAACACCGAGCAGCGTCCGAAGCTGGAGGATTTCGATAAATATATGTTTATCGTATTGAAGATGCTCAGCTTCGACGACCAAAGACAGGCTGTAGAAGCCGAGCAGGTTAGTTTCGTTGTCGGCGCCAATTTTGTTATTTCATTCCAAGAGCGTATCGGTGACGTATTCGACAACGTCAGAGACAGAATCAGAAACGGCAAAGGCAAAGTCCGGAAAATGGAGGCAGACTATCTTTGTTACGCGCTGCTGGATGCTATCGTCGATAGCTACTTCGGAATCCTTGAGAAGCTTGGTGAAAAAATAGAGTCTATGGAAGAAGAGCTTGTCACTGATCCAACAGAAAAGACAATGAAGAAAATCCATCTAATGAAAAGACAGATGATATCGCTGCGTAAGTCCATCTGGCCGTTGAGGGAAGTTATCGGTGGTTTGCAGAGAGCTGAATCAACGCTTATCAAGGAAACGACCGGCATATACCTGCGCGACGTTTACGACCACACAATACAGATAATCGATACGATCGAGAGCTTTCGCGATATGGTCTCAGGAATGCTTGATATATACCTTTCGAGCATCAGCAACAAAATGAACGCGGTTATGAAGGTGCTGACGATTATCGCGACACTGTTCATTCCGCTTACGTTCATCGCTGGCTTATATGGTATGAACTTTGAGTACATGCCGGAGCTTAAATGGCGGTGGGGGTATGCAGCGATCTTGATGGTCATGGCCACGGTTGCGGTTATAATGCTGATTTACTTCAGAAGGAAAAAGTGGCTGTGAGAAAGCAGTAAAAGAAAATACTTTCAGCTTTATATTGAGGAGCGAAGATAATGAACTGGGCGTTGTTTATCATCGTACTTATCGTCTCGTTTATCGTCGTAAGAATAGGTGCTATCGCTTTTCAGGTGACGGGCCTTGAATGGTCGTTGGCAAAGTTTCAATCGCTATCGTGTTTTACAGGTACAGGTTTTACAACAAAAGAAGCTGAGCTTATTACCGGGAACAAACAAAGACGTCGGATTGCTTCAGTGCTGATGGTTTTAGGTAATGCCGGCCTTGTTATTATGATTGCAACTTTTGCCAATTCATTGAGTCCGCAGGAGGCTCTTGAAAGTGGTCTATCCAAACCGTTGCTGCCGATTATTCCACCATATCTGGTCAGGTGGCTAAACTTGCTTATCATTATTGTGGCGGTATTTGTCATCTACAAGGTCTTTACGAATCCGAAGCTTTCGAGCAAACTGACAAATTTCTTAAGAAAGCGAATTATTAGGAAAGAAATATTTCAAAAAGTTTCGTTTGAAGAGCTTCTTTTTATGACCGGTGGATATGGTATCTCCAGAGTAGCTGTTTATGCGGGCAGTCCCGTGGCCAACAAGACCCTTGCAGAATCGCAGTTGAGAAGCTATGACATAAATGTCCTTGCCATAGTAAGGGAAGGCCAGACAATACCCAATCCCTCCGCCGGCACAATGATGTTGTTGCAGGACGAGCTTGTTTGCTTTGGCAAGCTGGAAAACATCCGCAACAAGATTTGTATGAATCCTTAGCGCTGTCTGAAGGTAAGCTGACAGTTCCATCCATGAATTCGAGGAGAAAGCTTGGAAATCAACGATATGAGCTATTTGTTGCTGTTTAACTCAGGATTTTACACGTGGTTTGTCATTCCTTTTGGTATCTTTGTTGCCAGAATTCTTGACGTCAGTCTGGGAACAGTACGGGTCATCTTTATCTCAAGGGGAATGAAGTATTTGGCCCCTGTGGTTGGATTTTTCGAGATATTGATCTGGCTTCTTGCGATCGGCCAGATTATGAAGAACCTCTCCAATCCTGCGTGCTATCTTGCCTATGCCGGCGGCTTTGCGATGGGCAACTTCGTTGGCATTTGCATCGCTGAAAGATTGTCACTTGGCGTAGTCTTGATAAGGGTTGTCACGCAGAAAGATGCGCTGCCGCTGGTCCAGTCGCTCAAGGCTGCCGATTATGGCGTTACCAGCGTTGACGGTCACGGCACAAGTGGACAGGTAAAAGTAGTCTTTACAATTGTACCGAGGCGGGAAGCGCAGGGCGTGGTGGAGCTTATAAAGAAATTTAATCCACACGCTTTTTATTCAGTGGAAGAGATTGGCTTTGTGGAAAAGGGCGTTTTCCCGCTTAGGAGAAGCTGGCATGACTCTGCCTTACTTTGGTTGTTTAGGCCTTTTCGAAAGGGTAAATAATCGGTGTCGACTGGGTTCCGTACAGGATTTAAGGTTGAAATCAAAGATCAAAATGACAAATCAAAATTCAAAAAGACTTTTTGCATTTTACAATGAGATCCTTCGACTGCGCTCAGGACAAGTTTTGATTTTTGATATCAAATTTCACCAGGTGATGGTGGCTGGACTGATGTTCAATGGATCGCCTGTCGGCTTTGGTGTGATTGTATGATTATCATCAAAAACATTCTGCTATCTTTTATTCCAATATTTGTTGCAGTCGATGCGATTGGTGTTCTGCCGATTTTCGCGTCACTTACAGAAGGCGCAGAGCAGAAGGAAAAATCGAGAATCATTTTGCAGTCGATGATTACAGCTCTGTGCCTTGCAATCGGCTTTATATTTTTGGGTAAGGCTGTATTTCGATTGCTTGGCATCACCATAGGTGACTTTATGGTGGCTGGCGGTGCGATACTTTTTTGTATCGCTATAATTGATATTGCCAATCCGGTCAAAAAACGCCGTGTGCCCGGCCAGGAACTTGGAGCGGTACCCATCGGGACACCCCTGATTGTAGGGCCCGCGGTTTTAACTACATCGATGGTTATTGTGCCTCACTATGGACTGTTTCCGACGCTGGTGTCGGTCGTGGCAAATATTTTGATGGCAGGCTTGATTTTCCGGTTCTCAACGGTTTTGATTAATGCCCTTGGCGGTTCAGGCGCAAAGGCGTTATCCAAGATAACAAGTCTTTTGCTGGCTGCCATCGCCGTTATGCTCATTCGAAAAGGAATAGCAGAGCTTGTCGGAAAACTATAAAAGTTACCTGAAATGGCGTGTAGGAGATAGTTATGGACACAAAGCTTAGTCACGAGCTGTTTCAAAGACATCCTGATAATCCGATCCTTTCGGTCAAGGATTGGCCCTACGCTGCCAACTCGGTTTTCAATGCAGCGGTGGCGATTGTGGATGGCAAAACACTACTGCTGGTCCGTGTCGAGGACTTCAGGGGCATATCACATCTGACGGTGGCACGCAGTGAAGATGGATTCAGCAACTGGCAAATCGATCCGGAGCCTACGCTCAGACCTGATCCCGATAACCATCCGGAAGAAATCTGGGGCATCGAAGACCCGCGCATCACCTGGCTCGAAGAGCAACAACAGTGGGTTGTAGCCTATACGGCCTACTCCAGGGGCGGTCCTCTTGTGTCACTCGCCACGACAACGGACTTTCGTAAATTTACTCGGCTTGGACCTGTTATGCCGCCGGAAGATAAGGACGCGGCTCTTTTTCCTGTCAGTTTCAAGGGTCTATGGGCGATGTTTCACAGGCCGGTTGCGAAATCACCGAACTTCACATCTGATATATGGATTTCCTTTTCGCCGGATTTGAAGCACTGGGGCAATCATCAGGAGGTGATCCGTGCCCGGCTGGGTGGCTGGTGGGACGCCAACAAAATAGGCCTGTCGGCTCCGCCTTTGTGGACGAAAGAAGGCTGGCTTGTTTTGTACCATGGCGTGCGCACGACCGCCTCCGGTTCGATATACCGGTTGGGATTGGCGCTGCTTGACCTTGAGAATCCAACGCGTGTTCTTCGTCGGTCGGAGGAGTGGATATTTGGGCCCAAAGCCCATTACGAGCGCGATGGTAATGTGGATGATGTGGTGTTTCCGTGCGGCTGGGTGCAGGAGAAAGACATGGTCTATATGTATTACGGCGCAGCGGATTCCTGCATTGCCCTTGCGACGGCTAAGTTAAACGACCTGGTCGGTTTTATACTTAAGTGCCCGGATGGAAGGGACTCGTAGTCGGCAAGCAAGTCAAATATGCAAAATGGGCCTGGAATGTGCGCTTACAGACCGTAATCCTGGAGCCAGTGGATACTCATAATGGCAAAATCTTCAAGATTAACCTTGCAGTCGCCGTTTATATCGCCGGCGACGATAGTTTCGCAAATCGGCTCGCCAAAATATGATTTGCTCGCCTCGGCTGTGCTACCGTAGGCACCCATATTGATTCGCCCGCCATTGGGAAATGACTCATAGCCTATAGGCGACATCGGATCTCCCGCATCAATACAGGGGCTAGTGATGTCGTCTTTTACCCAGGACTGCCCATTCGGATCCCATCTGCCAGCCTGGGATTTCAAATGGTAATCGCCATCAATCCACACTCCATTTGCGTCCCAATGCCCTGGCTGGGCAAAGCATGGATCCTGATTGATGTTGCCCCCCAGCATTTCAAATCTGCCGCCGCTTAGACCCTGTGTGCAACTGTATGTTATCGTGATCGCCGAATTGTCGTTGTTCCATAATTCGTCGCCATTGCGCCAGAGGATGCAATTGGCTATTTTTACATTGCTGGGCTCATACCCGTCCGGGCGTCCACAAGCCACAGCTGCTCCTTTTGCTGCAGAGTTATTAACGATAGTGCAATTGCTTACTTGCGCATTGCTATCGAAGAAATGTATGGCCCCGCCCCAGTGGTTAGATAAGTTGTTAGCAAACAGGCAGCTTTGGATAAAAGGGGTGCTCGAGAAGGTATTATAAAGTCCGCCGCCATACCATACGGCATAGTTATTCTTGAATATGCAGCGGATGAATAACTGACGAGTACCGCTTTTATTATATATCCCGCCGCCGAAATGCTCGGCTGAGTTGCTTATAAAGGTACAGTCAATGAGTGTCGGGTTGCTGTGACAGAAGCTATACATGCCGCCACCTCTGAGACTCGAATTGTATTTAAAGATGCAATTGACTAACAGCGGATCACCCTGGCCGTTATGGACGGCCCCACCTGTACTTGTAGAGTAGTTTTCCGTAAAGGTGCAGTGTTTTAATGTGGGATTGCTTAAGCTATTATATATGGCGCCACCCCACTGGGAAGCGTTGCGGGTGAACTTACAGTTTGTAATTATCAACTCGCCTGGGTAATAGTTGTGTATAGCTCCGCCGTGCTCTGCGGAAGTGTTACAGTAGAAGGTACAATTGACTATCTTCAAGTGGGTACTGTGGGAGTATATCCCTCCGCCTCGCATATGCTGGTTTTCTTGGCCGTTTGCATTGCCGCCGCTTATGATGAAGCCGTCAAGGGCGGTGTTGGGCTCGAGATCGCAAGTGGTGAGGACGTGGTAACTATTATCCGCCCTTGTTATATGGTCCAGCAGGCTTTTAGCATCTGGAAGGTTGGCGTCGTTACCATTCAGGTCGCCGCTCAGGTTTGTCTCGAATGCACCCGTGTTTCCGGAGTTTGGATCTGGCTCGCTATAACCAGCGTAGCCGCCTTTGAGTGTGACACCATTGAGAAGTTGGAATGTTGCTTCACGGTCACCAGGTGTTAGGTTTTCTCCCTGGTCGGGTTTATAGGTGCCCTGAGCGACACGGATCTCGACAACCGTGTCGCTCGACCTCGCATCACCCAGGGCGTCTTGTAGAAAATTGTAAGCGTTTTGCCAGCTTGTACCATCGTTCGCACCGACGGCATCATCATCGACGTAGATAATGCGAGGCTGGCCACAATCTTCGGGACAGTTGCATCTGCTTTCCCAATTCTCGCAAATGCCGTTGCCACAATCAGAGCACAAAAAGACCCACCCTATTATCGATAAGTCATTACAGTCGGGACCATAAGTGTAGGCAGGTTGGATATGTGTTAGTCCCTCGCAGCATTCGCCCACGAGTATCGATTCACCGGGACCCTTGCAAGGCAGTTCTTGACAGGGCCAATGACACTCAGCGGATGCCTCGCCCATATAGCATTTATTGTAGAATGCCCACGCATTACATTCGCTGCCATCTGGAAAGATGCATACGCCATACTGGTTTCCCTCATTGTCGGTCCTGACCTGAATGTCATAGCCGCATTCGACGCAATACACCGCAGAAGGATTAGGAATAGCCATAGATGTGCTGGTGACGGACAAACAAAGCAGTAACGTCATAATTGGCTTTTTCATAGACGCATTCCTTCACATAGCCTTTGAGGTTTTATTCTACCGCTGGCGGACGGTTCTATCCTCCAGCCAGTGTATACTCATTATAACAAAATCTCGGAAATCAACTTTACAGTCGCCGTTTATATCGCCAGCAACGATGGTTTCGCAAATTGGCTCGCTAAAATATGATTTGCTCGCTTCTGCTGTGCCGCCATAGGCGCCCATATTTATCCTACCGCCGTTCGGGAATGGCTCATTTCCAATCGGACTTGCCGGGTCTCCTGCATCAATACAGGGGCTGGTGACATCATCTTTTACCCAAGTTTGGCTGATAGGTTCCCACCGGCCAGCCTGAGACTTCAGGTGGTAATCACCATCTACCCAGAAATCATCATTCACATATTCTGGCGTTCCATTCGGGTCCCAATAACCGGGATCAGCAAAGAGAGGACCTTTTTGGATATTACAATTGTTCCAGTCTAGAAAGGAATCCTGAACGCAACTAAAAAAAACACAGTCTCTAAGGCAGCCTAGATCCATCCACTTATAGTAGGGTGTAAATATAAATTTGCCTCCGTAAACTTGAGCAGAAACAACAAATGTCGAACTATCTCGGTTGTTCCATAAGATACAGTTGGAAATTTTAGGATGATCGTTAGAACTACAATAGACGCCTCCACCGTGGAAGTCGGCCCTATTCCCCACAATTGTACAGTTGTATAAAAGGGTCTCCTGATCAAAGACAAAAAAGACGCCACCTCCCTCCCCGGTGATGGGCTCTCTGCCACACGCAGAGTATGGATCAACCTTAAGACAGAAAGCGAGGTTGCCTGCCAATACACAGTTCTTGATTATACACTTGCCATGAACATTGTATATGCCTCCGCCTTGCCATGCGGAGTTTCCTATGAACCTGCAACCCATGATTACTGAGTCACCTTCCCTGTTCGATATAGCACCGCCGTGGCCACTTGTCGCGCTGTTACCTTCAAACAGACATTCAGAAATTAGTGTGGAGCTTTTTCGGCTTGCTATTGCCCCACCGTCTTCAGCGTATGCGGTATTATTCAAAAATATGCAATTGATAAACTGTGGATTGCCACTGCTGCTGTGCATTGCGCCTCCGCTCCTGCCACGATTCTCAGTAAAGCGGCATCGGATAAAGGTTGGGCTGCCTCTCCCCTGGTTTTGTACAGCACCGTAGCCTGATCCCCAATTTCTCAAAAAGGTACAATCATTAACGCAGGGTGCTCCACTTTCGTTAAATATTCCACATCTTCCTGCCGCAATGGTCAAACCGTTTATAGTAGCCGTACTATCAACACCAATACTACTGACAACAGCCACAGCATTATCTTGCTTATCGGGAGGTATACCCGTCAATTCCGACTTGTCCACGACGTAGATATCGTTGTTTGCGAGATCGCCGCTTAGAACTGTTTTGTACAAAGTAACATCGCGATCGTCAGGATCAGGTGCACGAATACCATTGTAACCACCCTTGAGGGAAACACCATTGAGTAATTGGAATGTGGCATAGCGGTCGCCAGGAGTAATTACGGCTCCTTGGTCGGGTTTATAGGAGCCCTGAGCGACACGGATCTCGACCACCGTGTCGCTCGAACTCGCGTCACCCAGGGCGTCTTGCAGAAAATTGTAAGCGTTTTGCCAGCTTGTGCCATCGTTCGCACCGACGGCATCATCATCAACATGAATGACCTTTGCCGGAGGATTTGCATACACCTTGACACACAGCAAAATTGCTATTGTCAGCGATGCCAGTAGAATCCTTCTGTACATTTCGCTTCTCCTAAAGGCCAATGATGGCCAGCCGAAACTTAACATAATCCTATCAAATTCCTGCTGTTTTGTCCAGAAGTTTATCAATATATAGAAACGCGGTGTATGGCTTGAAACGTGATTTGCTGGCCTTTTAGGCCGATCTGTGAAAATTTGTTGCAATTTGCAGGTTCTCCCATTAGTATTCGGCTGCCGTGAGCAGTTTAAGGCTTTGTGAGGACTCAGGGTCGAAAGGAAATGGCCAAACCGAGCGGAAAAGGCGATAAACAAGCTGAGGCGGCCGTTAGCGAGGCCGTTCGCGACTACGTTGACGGCCTAAGTAATGAGCACCGGATGCTTGTAGTCCTGAAGAACCAACTTTATGACGGCTCGTGGGAGCCAATGCTTGATGACCTGAAGAATCGTTTGGTAGGTAAGCCATATATATTTAAGCTGGTTAACCGAATTCAGGACGACATCGAACGCATCCAGGAGATGCAGAAGTTCGAAGCAGAAAACAACGTTGATTTGGCCGACTATGTCAATTTGCAATAGGATTGAACGAGGAGGAACCATAATTGGTACTACCCGCCGGAGTCGAGGCTAAATTTTGCCTGAATGACAAAGGCCCAAAAAAGTCATCTTTTTTACGAGGGTATGAAAATGCTCAGTAAGCGAAGAGGTGTGTTGTTATTATTTCTTGTTTTTGTGATTTTTTGTTACGAACAGGTCAGTTCTGGTGTGCAGAAAAGCAGCACATGGCTTGTATCATCCGAGCTGCTAAAACACGCCAATCTTAAGATGCTGTGGCAGAGACAACTGCCTATTAAAGAAAAAGAAAGCCTGGAGCAGTTATTCATTGTTGGTAACCAAATTTATGCCCTTTCCAGCCGTAATTATATGGTTTCTCTGGACAGGGAAAGTGGCGATGTGATATTCAGCAAAGAAATCGCACCGGCTGGCTTTGCAGTGCTGGGCTTGGACCTTTACTCAAATATGCTCATATCCACAATCGGTGACAGGCTGATCGAGATTGATCCTGCATCAGGAA